>Ga0308165_1000566_pt1 | contig 65807 bp, 62 predicted proteins | sample PhyWR2_FD_201032 | JGI IMG/M metagenome (GOLD analysis project Ga0308165, IMG submission 201032) | Phyllosphere microbial communities from UC Gill Tract Community Farm, Albany, California, United States - DLSLW.R2 | ecosystem: Host-associated > Plants > Phyllosphere > Unclassified | place: USA... | reverse complement strand
TAATGGAAAAAAAATTTTGCTTTTGAAAAAAGAACGCTACATTTGCAATCCCAAACGGATGGTGCCATAGCTCAGTCGGTAGAGCAAAGGACTGAAAATCCTTGTGTCCCTGGTTCGAATCCAGGTGGCACCACTTCCAAAAGCCTTTCAGAAATGAGAGGCTTTTTTGGTTTTTAGTGGTCTCTATTCAGTTCTACCCGTGAGGGCTATAGCCAGTTTACCCTTATCCTGGCTTTTTTGCCAATTTCCCGAATAATCTTTTACAAAAAATGTAGTGTCTTTATCTTTTGAGGGCTCAATTCCTACGAAAGGCTTAAAGCCGGTAAATTTTGTTGTTGAAAATGTCTTGTAGGTGATTTGACTTGCATTATCAATGTTAGGTAGCCATTGTATAGCAACAAAGAAATCGCCTTTTGGTACGATAATTTTATATTTCGAAAGATTCGCAACGATCTTATCTGAGTTCTCAGCAGTTACGTTGATTTCCTCATTGCATAGATCTTCATCAGGGTAGCCCGCATCACTTGCACGATAGATCCTGATTCGAAAAATTGCACTTTGCAGATCGTTATAGCTGTACTCTCTAGTATTACTTAAATTATAAGATGGGTCTAATGCATGAGCGTTATTGTAGATGATCCAGCCTTCCTCAGACTCTACTAGTTTTAGGTTCGGAAAAAAGAGTTGAGCAATCGTTATTTTATCCAGTATATAAAGTTCTGCAGTATTCTGGAAAAGTTGCGCAACCTGTTGATATGGTAAAGGATTAAATGGATTTGGGAAACCCACATAATGTTTCACATTAGCAATGTTAATTGTACTATGTTTTATTTTTTTTATGTTGTTGGTCTTCTTATAATCACTTGTTTTTAGCTTTTTTTTCCTGAGTTGAATTTGGCGGTTTTGTGCATCTTCTATCCTAATCTTTTTGGAATAATAGTTTTGCATTTCGATGTATATCGAATCGGTTTTGGTAGCTATCAGATCCACTTTCCCCTGTTTATTGGCCATGGTATAGGTCAATCTGGCTTTACAGGATACCAGAGCGCCAACAATAGGTTTTTTCGTCACACTGTCGGTTATCAAAAAGGTAATCCGGTTGATTACCTGGCTTCGTGAGGTCGGTATCTGCCCAAACGACACAAAAGCACAAAAGAAAATGAGGTATTTAAGTATTTTCATTTGTAGTAAGAGATATTCACAGATAATGCAATTTCTCTGGAAAAACTATCGGTGGGCTTATCCAGCGCATACCACTTTCCATCTTGTTTGATAAAGCGGTTACTTGTCTTATTGGCAGGCTGTGGATATAACGCAATAAAAGGTTCGTATCCGATAGTGTATTGCGGTATAAAAACGTTCTGCATGTTTTCAACAACCATTTTATGGCCGATTTTATAGGTTTGGTTCTGAAGTTCATATAGCCATTCTATCACAATAAAAAAACTTGAACCAGCAGGACGGATGTTCAATTTCCGTAGATCGATTTGGTTCAAGGTTTGATAACTGTCCAATAATATTTTTATCTTTTGGGGATAAAGTAGGGCGCCGGGGCCATGGGTTATAGGATCTACAGCTGCGATATAAATATTAATCGCCGAACTGTCGAGGTGTTTATTTAACTTAAAATAACGTTCGTCGTCAATTGCAATTAATGTTGGGCGATTATTATTTAATGAAGGGGCACTAACTGGCCGTGTATGTTTTTGCACAAAACGCCCAAGGGTAATATATTCCAATTTAAAATCGCTTGCCGTGGTCTCAAAAAGTTTTGCAATGGGGAGGGGAGAGGAAACAAATAATTCCTGTCTTTCCTTTTTAACGCTGTAGTTGGCCTGATCATAAGAAAACTCGCTTAAAATCTCATTGCGTTTCTTTACGTTAATCTGCACTTCACCGAGCGTGTAGTTATCCTCTTTCAAAAATACCGTTTGCCCGCTTTTAAAGTTAACAGTAGCTATTTTTTGAGTATTATAACCAATATAACTAAAGATCAGAGTGTCTGCTCGTTCATTGCCATGGATTTCGAAAATCCCATTTTCGTTTGTAACGGTATCTCGCTGCTGGTGCTGAAGTTTTACCGTTACCAGTGCAAGCGGTTTCTTTTCGTTTTCGCTAATTACTTTTCCTTTATAAACCGCTTGCGAATAGGCATTGCTAAACTGAATGGAAAAGATTAGCAAAACAATTAGCCACTTTGGTGAATGCCATTCTGTATCGGGGTAAATGAGGTTTTTAATTGATGAGCGCATTGGAAGTATTTAGAGCAATATACTAATCTTAAATCAATTAGTATACATGCTGTAATAACCTTTCACTTGCAAGAAAGTGAAAAGAATATTTATCCTATGTACTGAGTCCATTGTTTTGGTAACAAAAGAAATAGTCAATCGTTTGCGCTTTTTTTAGTCTTGATTTAATGTTTGCCGCAAACTAAATTAGTTGCAGCCATCTCGTTTATGGCGGTATCAAACTAATTAAAAAACAACCATGTTAAACTATAGAGCCAAAAATAACCGCAATAGTGTAAATCGAAAATTTTTTAACAGCATACCCGCTAAATTGATGCTATCTGGTGCACTTCTGTTGTGTTTAAGCGTTTTGCCTGGTGTTATTTTGGCACAGCAAAAGCCCAATGTTGTGGTAATTTACATTGATGATTTGGGGTACGGCGATTTAAGCTGTTACGGAGCAACTAAAATTGCTACCCCAAATGTAGATCAGATTGCCAAAAAGGGCTTAAGATTTACCAATGGGCACACTACTTCAGCTACCTGTACACCTTCGCGGTATGCTTTAATGAGCGGCGAATATCCATGGCGAGAAAAGGGGCGAAACATTTTGCCCGGCGATGCTGCATTGATCCTCTCGACCACTAAAACCAGTTTGCCGAAAGTCTTTAAGGCAGCAGGATACCAAACCGGCATTGTAGGGAAGTGGCATTTAGGGCTTGGCGATAAAGTGAGCAAAGATTGGAATGGCGATATTAGCCCCGGACCTAATGAAATAGGTTTTGATTATTCTTTTATTTTTCCGGCTACTGCCGATCGCGTACCCACGGTATTTATGGAAAACCACCGGGTAATTGGTTTGGAAAAAGGCGATTCTATACAGGTTAATTATGCGCAAAAAGTGGGTACTGAGCCTACAGGAAAAGAAAATCCTGAGCTTTTAAAATTAAATGCCTCTCACGGACATAACAATACCATTGTGAATGGAATTGGCCGGATAGGTTATATGACGGGTGGTAAAAAAGCGCGGTGGACGGATGAAGAGCTTGCGCCAACTTTTTTAAACAAGGCGCTTGATTACATTGAAAATAATAAGAAAAAGCCTTTCTTTTTGTATTACGCACTAAACGATATTCATGTGCCACGCATGCCCGCCACCATGTTTAAAGACAAGAGTGAAATGGGCTACAGGGGCGATGCAATACTGGAAATGGATTGGGCTGTAGGTGAAATTACAAAGCAGTTAGAGCGGTTAGGATTAAGCCAAAATACCATTATTATTTTCAGTAGCGATAACGGCCCGGTATTGGATGATGGTTATGCTGATGAAGCAATTGCCAAACAGAATGGACATGCGCCGGCAGGGCCATTCAGGGGATCGAAAACAAGTGTGTATGAAGGTGGTACAAGGGTGCCTTTTATTGTTTCGTGGCCAGGGAAAATTAAACCAGGTCAATCGGGTGCGATGGTTAACCAGATCGATTTACTGGCCTCTTTTGCCAGTTACTTTAAAGTTCCGGTTAAAAAGGGAGAGGCAGGAGACAGTGAAAACCATTTTGCTGCGTTTACCGGCGCAGACAAGGTAGGACGGAAAGTGATGATTGAAGAAGGCTATAATAATTTGGCCATTGTAAAAGAAAATTGGAAATATATTGCTCCTTTTGGTAAAAATGGCGACCAATTATTCGATCTGAAAGCAGATATTGGTGAGAAAGACAATGTAGCGGCTAAATTTCCTGAAAAGCTCAGCGAACTAAAATCTTTACTTGCGGCACAAACAAGTAAAAAATAAGATGAAGGATGTTAATGCGACTGGGTAGCGATTTTTTTAAAAAAATAATTTATCGCATCTGCTTGCTTATCAAAAAGATGTGTGTTTTTTGTCGCTTAAAAGGCCTTTTTAAGACGGGAAACTCAAAATATTTTTTTGCATTTATGAAAAAGAACACTACATTTGCATTCCCAAACGTAGGGTGCCATAGCTCAGTCGGTAGAGCAAAGGACTGAAAATCCTTGTGTCCCTGGTTCGAATCCAGGTGGCACCACTTCTAAAAGTCTCGATGAAAATCGAGACTTTTTTAGTTTACGGCTGCTTTTATGTCTCTACATGATGTTCGCTTTCCGACATGGCCTTTACCTTTTTTAAGGCCGCAGGCCAGGTTTCATTAAAATAATCTTTCCATTCGTCGATAATGTTCATATCAATGGTGAGCTCGGTTTGCCCGTCTTTTTCTTTTAAGGTATAGTTCTCCAGCGATTCGCCCCAATCATGCAATTTTTCTTTGCCATCTTTTATCTCACCTATATGTTTAATAGACATAAATTCATTTGGGATATTCTCGGCAATGACAGCCACCATTCCCGATCCTTTCCCATCTCCGAACACTGCTTTGCTTCCTTTTTTCCAATCGGTTTCTACGCTCGATCCTTCTGCAAAAACCGCAGTCCATTTCGGGTAGCTTTCTACACCAAATAATACATCCCAAACCTTTTCGGCACTGGCGTTAATACTGGTTTTAAATTCAATCTTTTCCATGGTTTTAATTCTTTTACTGGTTTTCCATTATTGATTAAACAAATTTGCGGAGTATTTGATTGGTTTTTAAGGTGTAAAGGCGACAATTTATGGGGGCAGAAGGGCTGAATGTTTTTTATAAAGCCAATGTATCAGGATTTTCAGTACAATTAGCTGGATATAAACCGGTACAACAATTTAACATATTTTCACTATTGTAATCTCAGGATTAAGTAATTTAATCGGTATATTTAGGTAATTCAACGATACATGCGCCAGACTGCACAATATTTTGAATTAAATTTAGTTGTTGCTTGGTGGGTTTTCAGTTAACAGTTCTCAGTAAGGAGTTTTTTGAAGCTGTTCTCAGGGATAACCATAAACCAATAAAACAACTTTATTACAACACGTTACGTATATACAACACCATGTTACCAATTTCAATGAAAAATAATAAATTTAGCAGGCTGCTATTGTTTGGCCTTTTAGGCCTTATGGCAACTACTGCCTGTAAAAAAAGCAGCACTACCCCCGACGAGCCTGTTACACCTCCTGTTGTTACTACGCCATCCGGAACACGCGAAGAGCTGACTAAAGATTCGATTTTCTTATATGGCAAGGAGCTATACTACTGGAACACTTCTTTGCCCACTTATGAGGTGTTTAACCCGCGGAGCTTTAGCTCAAATGAGGCCGAGTTATATGCCATGACCCAGTATTCAAACGATCCGTCAACAGGTAAGCCTTATGAGTATGTAAGCAGTTCAGCAGAACCTAAATACTCGTTTTTTGATTATACCGCAGCCACTACAGGGAAAACAGGTGCTTTAAAAGCTGATGTGAATGGTTCGGCCAACGATTATGGCTTTTCTGTAAACTACAGCACTGCTGATGATTTAAGGGTGAAATATGTTTATCCAAATTCGCCGGCTGCATTACAGGGGCTCACCCGCGGTTGCCGAATTACGAGTATAAATGGCCGTACCAATCTCACTTACAGTACTTCCAATGTTAGTTTTTTAAATGGCGCAATTTTCGGAACCAATCCCAGTGTAAGTCTCGTTTTTACCGATTTAAATAATAATACCAAAACTGTAGTGGTATCAAGTGCTTCTTATACCGTTAATCCAATTTTATATACCCATGTATATACCGTAGGGGCAAAAAAGGTTGGTTATATTGTTTTTAACAGCTTTACCAATAATGCAACTGCTGGCTTAAACAGTGCCTTTGCAAATTTTGCTACCCAAGGGGTAAGTGAGCTGATTGTCGATTTACGTTACAACGGTGGTGGCTATGTATCTACCGCTACACAAATCCTTAATCTGGCTGCGCCTATTGCTCAAAATGGCAATATCATGTTTACCTCTTATTACAACAGTTACCTGCAAAATATTACTACGGCGCAGCGTAAGGCTTCTATTTTGGCTCACCAGCCCTTGTTAGATGATGCAGGTAAATTGCAGACTTTTACTACCGGCGTTAATGGCAAATATGCTACCTATGCCGATTTAAACTACTCTGCAACTTCTGCCGATAATATAGAACGATTTGCAAAATCAGGCAACCTGGCCCTAAGCCGTGTTTATTTTATCGTAACCGGGGCTACAGCTTCGGCCAGTGAGTTAACCATTAACAGTTTAAAGCCGGTAATGGATGTGAAACTGATTGGTAAAACCACCTATGGTAAACCGGTAGGTTTTTTCCCGATCAGGATTGACAAACTCGACATGTATATCCCAGAGTTTGAAACCAAAAATCAGGCAGGTAATGGTGGATATTATTCGGGTTTAACGGTTGATAAAGATGCTTATGAAGACTTTAAAAAGGATTTCGGCGATGAAACCGAAACTTATTTATACTATGCATTGGCTTACGCAAACACCGGGGCATTTCCACTTACTGCGCCAAAAACAGCAAGTTTAAAAACAAGTACTTTACCACTTTCTTCAACCTTATCAACCGAAGAAATTAAATCTGTTGATGCGCATTTAGATCCGAACGGATTTAAAGGAATGATTATGACCCCACATGGGAAAATGTAACAGCGGTTATCAACTTATAAAAAAAAGCGCGGTTACCCATTGTGGATAACCGCGCTTTTTTGCTTTTGTATGGCGAATAACTACAATAATATTTTACTGCTGATATCTTTATTGATAGTGATGTAGCCGGGATATTTAAATGGCGTATTGCCTAACATAAATGTCGGCTTAATTTTAATGGTTAATAAACCCAGTTTTTCATCTTTAGCCGATGAACCTTTTTGTGCAGCTTTTATAATATCGTTAAATACATTTCCGTTGGATACCAGGCCATAAATGTTGCTCACCAGTTGCACCGGAACGGTTACTGTTTGCCCCTGGCCAATGCTTACGCTTTGGTTTACCAGGCCTTCGGCTAAATCGGTATTGTTTACCAGTATTTTATATTCGAACTGGTTTATTGCAGCCAAACTACTTGTTGGATTGCTGATTTCCAAATTAAGGTTAGCTTTTAAGGGGATATCTTTACGCAGTAAGCCCAGTGCCACTCCCGGAAGGCTGGTAAGGCTAAAACTTTGCTGATCCATTAATTTCTTTACATCTGTGCCTGCAATTGATACCTGCTGTACTCCGGTAATTTTATAAGTACAGTTTTCAAGTGCTTTAATTTGCTGGGCCTGTTTGTTAATGCCACAACCGAATACAGTGGTTACAAGCAGGCATATCATTAGTGTGTTTTTCATGTTAATCATAACGCCAAAATACTAAAACTATTTCATTTGGCTTAATCGTTGAAACTGTTAAGGCGGATAACTGTTTTGTTACCGAATACAATGAGCCAGTTACTTAATTTGTAGCATTAACCCCATGCGGATTAACCATATTTGCATTAATTTTGAAAGAAAAACAGCTATGGCCATTACAGTTAGGAAGATAGTAGCAGAAGATAACGCCGCTGCTGCAGAGATGATCAGAACAATTTTACGTGAATTTAAAATAGACCGGCCCGGTACAGTTTACACCGACCCAACAACCGATCAGTTATCAAAGTTATTCGAGCACCCCGAATCGGCTTACTGGCTTGCCGAAGAAGATGGCGAAATTATAGGTGGCTGTGGCATTTATCCCACTACAGGCTTGCCCGAAGGCTGTGTAGAGCTGGTTAAACTGTATACAGCTGCATCGGCCAGAGGGAAAGGGGTAGGCAAAATGCTGATGCAAAAAAGCATTGAATCGGCGCAGCACTTTGGCTACAACGAAATTTACCTCGAATCTTTCCCTGAACTAACTACGGCTATCAGCATGTATAAAAAAGCAGGTTTTATAACCCTTCCGGCTCCCTTAGGCAATTCGGGCCATTTTGCCTGCAATGTGTGGATGCTATTGGTGTTGTAGGTTATTACTGGTTAATTGTTGGAACTGGTTTATTCATATTCAGGTTAATCATTGAAACTGGTTAACTGTAGAACGGCATACAATTAACCAGTTAACCAATTTGCACAGTTAACCATAGGGCCTCATACAATTAACCAGTTAACCGATTTGTACAGTTAACCAAATAAATTTAATTCTTACCTACCCGGTTTTCTTCTTCGCTGGTGCCTGTGCTTCTGGTACGCGCAGTTTTAATTTTCATATTGCCAAATTTGTAAGTAAAACTCAGGTTTACCCTACGGCTTTCCCATTCGTTTTTCCAGTAGGTTTTAATGTTGTTGTATTCCAGGTTGGCCCTGAAGGCGCTGGTGTTAAAAATGTCATTCACCTTTAAAGCCAGCGTTGCATTTTTCTTCCAGAATATTTTTTTAGCACCAATATTTAGCTGGTAACTCCCCAGGCTACGGAACAAACCCGAAACTGATGGCGAATCGTAATAAGCATAAGTAGTTAAGCTATAGTTTTTAGGTAAAGTAAAGGTGTTATCCATCATTACCGACCAGTTCCAGGAAAAAGCGTTAAAACCATTGCCTTGCACTGCCGATTGTGTGCGGTTAAAACCAGCCGAAACTTCGGTATTGTTGTTCCACCATTTGGTGATATCAATCGGGCTGCCGGTTGCCATATAAAAATTGGTGGTACGGTTCAGGTTTTCTGGTCTCGAAATGCTTTCTTTAGTAACATCATTTTGATAAACGACTTCCCACATCGAACCATTGTTAACCGAGTAGCTCAAAGTTAATACCCTGAAGCTTTTAATCGAATAATTTAGTTCGAAACTGTTGGCATAAGAAGGCTGCAACAAAGGGTTGCCCTGCAAAGCAGTATAAGGATCGCTGTAAAAAGTGAATGGATTTAAACTGCTGTACGAGGGGCGGTTAATGCTTTTGCGGTATGCTGCGGTAAGCAGGTTGTTCGAATCAATTTTTAACGAAACAAAAACGGTTGGAAAAAGCTTCCAGTATTTTCTGTCAATTAGTGTATTGGTACCCGAAGAACTGCCATTGCCCAGCGTTTGCTCTGCACGGAGGCCTGCTTTGATCTGTATATTTTTAAAGCTTTGATCTAAAGAGAGGTACGCGGCATTAATGTTCTCATGATATAAAAACTGGTTGGTACGGCGTGGGTCATTTATCCATCCTGCTGTTTTTAACGAGTCGAAACGCACATCACTTTGCGATTTTACCCAGCTGCTTTTCCAACCGGTTTCCATCTTCAGCGTTTTGCTAAAGTTTAAAGTATAATCAACCTTTACCGAATAAATGGATACATTGCCCATGCCCATATTGCGCAAATCAATCGGATTACCAATTGCGTTATCATTTACATCCAGGTAGGTATTGGTAAAGGTTTCATTTTTGCTGTTATCGTAACGTACGTAATCGGCATCGAAACCAAGCTCGCCCCCTAAACTATCGGTTTTATAGCGGTAATTGAGGTTAAAGGCGTGGTTTTTCTCGGTGTTGGATTGTGGATTGAACATAGAAGTGGCACCCATTTTTGCACCTGCTGCATTGTAATTAATGGAGTTGCTGTTTACTTTGGTTTCTTCGGGTGCTGTAAATCCTTTCACCATTACGCCTATGGTGTGTTTATCATTCATAAAATAATCGGCACCGGTAGAGTAGTTGAGGCTATTGGTTATGGGGTGCCAGAAATTAAGCTGGTTATATTGTTCATCGCCAATGGTGCGGTTTAAGGTTAAGCGGTTATAAGAATTATAATGGCCCGCGTTTATACGTGCGTAGGTACTCACTTTACCAATGTTGTAGTTGAGGTTGGTTCCTCCATAAACCTTTTCGTAACGGCCATAACCACCACCCAGGTTCATGTTGCCGTTAAAACCCTGCATTTTGTTTCTTTTCAGTTTAATGTTGATGATCCCTGCAGTGCCAGCTGCATCAAAAGAAGCAGGCGGATTGGAGATCAGTTCTATTTTGCTTAACACCGAAGCGGGTAACGATTTTAAATAGGTGGTTAGCTCCTGACCACTCATGTAGCTCATTTTACCATCAATCATTACATTAATACCGCTCTTGCCTTTCAGTACAATATTGTCGTCCTTATCAAGCTTTACGCCTGGCGACCGGCTGATGACTTCCAATGCATTGTCGCCGGCAGTATTCATCTGCTCTACATTCACAATAACCCGGTCGGCTTTTTGATCGATAACCGGCATTTTGGATACAATGTTTACCTCTTTTAAATTTTGCGAGCGATCGGCTAATGCAATTACCGGAATTTTTATTGCTGTGGCTTTTACCTCAAACGGTGCCGATTGGTTTTTATCATAGCCCATCATCAACGCCTTTATTAAATAACGGCCGGCTTTAACGCTGCCAAACTCATATAGACCTTGTTGGTTGGTAGCCTGTAATGCAACAGAGGTCGAATCTGGCAGGCGGATCAGGGCAACTGAGGCATAATCTAAAGCTTTGTTGCTTTTGTCGGTTATTGTTCCCGATACCTTTGTGGTTTGCGCCAAGGCAGTTTGAGTGCCTGAAATAAGCAAGATAAGAAGAGCAGTCTTAAATAAACGGTTCATTTTGGGTTGTTTTATAATTGATGAACCAAAGATGGCGAGGCCACGGCATTCAGAAAATTATATCATCCCAACCGCCTGAAATATTATCCCAACAGACTTTAGTGCTGTATATTGCTTTCGTACTAAAAAAGCCGGGTTTGGGATAAAATTTTACAGGTTTGGCATAAGAAAATAGGCTGTTAAAAAAGCTTTGTATAGTTTTAGGGCATGAAAACATTAAAAACTATTTCGATCCATATTTTATGCTGGTTGCTTGTATTGGGTTATTTCTACGGAGGGGCCTTAATTGCAGGAACAACATTTACCAAGGTTGCTTTTAGTGTTTCCATGAATTTTATCCAGTTGATAGAGTTTTATATCTGTTACCTCTGGGTATACCCAAGATTTTTGAAAAAGAATAAAGTACCTCATTTAATTGGTGGTATTTTGTTTACCATGGCGGTATTTACCTCGCTACGGTATTTAATAGAAGAGGTGCTTTATTTAAAATGGTTTGGTTTTCATAATTATGGCGATGGAGTTACCGCCTGGGGCTATATATCGGATAATATTTATTGGAGCATTGCCTTTATTGTGGTGCCCGCTGCGGTTTATGGTATCGAGCAGAGTTTTAAATCGGAACAGGTAAACAGAAAACTTAAAGAAGAAGTGGTTAAAGCCGAACTTTCCTTCCTGAAATCGCAGATTAATCCACATTTTTTGTACAACACCTTAAACTATGTGTATTCGCTGGCTATTCCCGTATCAGATAAACTGGCCAATGCGGTTTTGCGCTTATCTGATTTGATGCGTTATACCTTAAATGATAGTCCGGATGGAAAAGTGAGCTTAGATAAAGAAGTGGGTTATTTAGAGAGTTATGTTGAACTGTTTAAAATGCGTTTCGAGCCCAATTTCTTTGTGAATTTTACCTCAGAAGGGGTTAGTGATCAGAAAATTGCTTCGTTAATTTTAATTCCCTTTGTAGAAAATGCCTTTAAACATGGCGTGGTAAACGATGAGGCACAACCCGTGCGTATTAAACTTAAAGTGCAACAAAAACGCCTGAGTTTTGAGGTTAGCAATAAGATTAGCCATGCACAAAAAGACCACAGCAGTGGGGTAGGGATGGTAAACGTGCACCGCAGGCTGGATTTGATTTATCCGGATAAGCACGAATTATTGATTTCGAACAATGGCAATACCTATAAAAGCACTTTGATTTTGAATTTATAGTCGAATAATTGTATCATTGAAACTATTTAACTTATCTGCCAACCCCTAGTCGCAAAACGCTTAACCCTAACCCCTAAACTCTAAACTTTAACCCCTAACCCAAAATGATCCGTTGCCTTGCTGTTGATGATGAATCTTACGCCTCAGATATTATTGCGGCCTTTATCAATAAAACCCCTTTTCTCGAATTGGTTGGTACCACTACCAATGCCTTCGAGGCGCTGAATATGGTACAGGAAGGAAAAGTTGATCTCGTGTTTCTGGATATCCAGATGCCTGAACTTACCGGAATCCAGTTTTTGAAAATCTGCGGTGGCAAATGCAAAGTGATTTTAACTACCGCTTATCCCGAATATGCATTGGAGGGTTTTGACCTCGATGTAGTAGATTATCTGTTAAAGCCCATCTCTTACGAGCGTTTTTATAAAGCAGCATTAAAGGCGCAGCAAATCTTAAATCCGATACCCGTAGTTCAGCCCGAAGTTATTCAACAGCCGGCACAAAGCAACGACTTTATTTTTATCAAGGGCGATACCAAAAACAAGTTTATAAAAGTAAACTACAATGATATTTTGTACATCGAAGGACTTAAAAACTATGTTTCGGTGTACACCGCCACGCAGCGGATTATCACTTATCAGGCGCTGCGCGAGCTGGAAACGCAATTGCCTAAGCCACCTTTTTACCGCATTCATAAATCGTATATTATTTCGATTGAGAAGATTAAAATGATTGATGGAAATACAGTTTTTATAAACGATGAAGCAATTCCTGTTGGCGAAACCTATAAAGAAGAGTTTTTTAAGGTGATCAGGGAGGGGAAGAAGCATTGATGGGTTAACTGTATAAATCGGTTAACTGGTTAATTGTTATGATGAACTTACAATTAACCATTTTCAACAATTAACCGATTAACCAACAAAGAATTGTTTGATTGCTTGATAATATCTCCAGTTTCAGTTAACCAGTTTCAACAATTAACCCGTTAACCCCAGAAGTGTGCATAAAATCTCCCGATTATTTCTTTCTATTTTTTTAAGTTTGCTGCATAAAGATTTAATTGAACATGAGCATGCAAGAAACCAATTCGCTAAACCAGGTTGCCGAATTCCACACTACCTTTAAACATCCTATTCTCGAAAATCCGGTTATCCCTTCAAAACAAAGGGCTGATTTGCGTATTTCACTTTTGGCCGAGGAGTTGAAAGAATTGCAGGAAGCGGTAGAAAACGATGATTTAGTAGAGGTTGCCGATGCGCTCTGCGATTTGCAATATGTTTTGGCAGGCGCCATTCACGAATTTGGTTTGGGTGGAAAATTTAAAACGTTATTTGATGAGGTGCACCGCTCAAACATGAGCAAGGCCTGCAAAACCATCGAAGAGGCCGAAAATACCATTCAGTTCTATTTAGATAAAGACGGAACAGAATCTTATTATAAAGAAATCGACGGATTATTTTTAGTATTCCGCAAATCAGACGATAAAACGTTGAAATCGATCAACTATTCGCCTGCCGATTTAAAATCGCATTTAATTTATTAAGCTTTGAAAAGGCTAAAGCAGCTAATTGGCGATTTAAAGCAGCAACAGGATAAGCCCGATGCTGCTTTAATGCGCGAGTTTATTTTTTACTCGCCTAAGATGCCGCTACGCCTGCATCAGGAGCAGCTTATCGCCGAATCGAAGCAATTTAGTCTGCCCGTTTTCGATACCTATTTTACCCGTTCCGAAATCAGTATTAATTGTTTTAGCTGGGGTAAGGGCAAACGGAAGGTATTGCTTACGCATGGCTGGGCTTCGAAAGCGTTGGATTTTTACGAGCTTATTTTAGCCCTGTTAAAAAACGCTGATCTGGAAGTGATTGCTTTTGATGCACCCGGGAACGGAAGTTCTGTTTCTGAGTTTTCGAACCTGATGCTCTATGCCGATTCTGTAAAATCAATTTCACTTAACTACGCACAGCCCGATGTGCTTATTGGTCACTCGCTCGGTGGCATGGCCAATGTAATTGCCGTACAGGAGTTGGCCATACAGCCACAATTGCTGGTCAGCGTTGCCCCTTTAATCCGTCTGAAAGAAAATTTCGAACAAAGTCTCGATTCGGTTAACATAGCGCTTAAAGACCAGGAGATTTTCTTTGCCAATTTCGAGCAGGAGTTTCCCGTTTCGGCCAGTTATTTCAACCTGACTAATTTATATCAGTTAAAAGACGATACCAATCATTTTCTGGCTTTCGATCCCGAAGACCATATTTCACCTTTTCCATTTCTTAAAGAATTTTTAGATAAATACCCTGCAATCACCACCAAATCATTTGAAGATGTAGGGCATTATAAAATCCTTAAATCGGTTGATGTAATTGAGGATATTGCACAGCGGATTCAAATACTGAGCTAATTTTCTGTTTTACTTTGATTTGCTGCCACCTATGGTGGGAAGGTTTCAAAGTTACTTTGTTTTGACGGCACCTATGGTGGGAAGGTTTCAAAGTTACTTTGTTTTGGCGCCACCCATGGCAGGAAGGTTTCAAAGTAATTTTGATGATTTGCTCCCCATAGGAGGAAGGTTTCAAAGTAACAATAAGCCGAATAGGCTAAAATAACGGTCGCTAAATTAATCTTATCTGTCTTGAACTGTGCTGTAAGCTGTTTCCAGCTGACAGTCTTGTACGCTCAGTTCCTTTGTAGTTATTAAACAAAATTATTTAAGACCTCAGCCAATTAATGGCATCTAAAATTTGAAACAAAAACTTAGCTGTTCTAAGGTGTCTTAGGTGGTGAAAAAAAAATGTGCTTTCAGGTTTTATCATCTGACAGTTCTCAAATATTGCTTTTAATCCAGGCGGTTTCACTAACTCCATCTACATATTATCTCCCGCTGATTTCGCGGATCACCGCAGAGATTGAATAATCTTTCTTGAATATCCTCATATGTCTTAAATGGTGAAAAAATGTTCTACCCTTTTTTAAATCCATAACAGTGCATAACAGTTAAAATTGCGGTATATTCTATTTTAGAGCAACCAAATATTAATTAACAGCATGCAGGTAATTTTAGGCGTTATTTTTCATTTCTTCGGTGGTTTCGCCTCCGGAAGTTTTTACATACCATATAAAAAAGTTAAAGGCTGGGCCTGGGAAAGCTATTGGATTGTTGGCGGGATATTCTCCTGGCTCATTGTTCCGCCTTTGGCCGCTTATTTAACTGTACCTAATTTTACGGCAATTATCAGTAGTACCAATGGCAGCATTTTATGGCTTACCTATTTCTTTGGTGTGCTTTGGGGCATTGGCGGGCTCACCTACGGTTTAGGTGTACGTTACCTGGGCGTATCGTTAGGCAGTAGCATCATTTTAGGACTTTGCATGGTTTTGGGTTCTATTTTACCCTCCATCTATTTCGATTTCTTCCCGCAGGCAGGTAAAGATACTTTTACCATGTTTTTGCAAACCGATTGGGGCCGCATGGTTTTACTGGGGTTATTGGTATGTGTGTTGGGGATTGTGATTTGCGGCAGGGCCGGAATGATGAAGGAAAAAGAAATGAAAACCGGTATCACCGATCCGCATGGCATGGAGGTAAAAACAGAATACAAATTCGGGCTGGGTTTATTTGTAGGGATCGTGTCAGGGGTGTTAAGTGCCTGTTTCAATTTTGGTATCGAAGCCGGCAAACCCATGGCCGATGCAGCCAATGCCATCTGGAAAGCTGCTAACCCTACAGAAACCGTCAATTTCCTTTATCAAAACAACGTTACTTATGTAATTGTGCTTTGGGGCGGTCTTACCACCAATTTTATCTGGTGTATGGTGCTCAATGCACGCAATAAATCATTTGGCGACTATACCAATAAAACAACTCCGCTGTTAAAAAATTATATTTTCTCGGCCCTGGCCGGTACCACCTGGTTCCTGCAATTCTTCTTTTACGGAATGGGCGAGAGTAAAATGGGTAACGGCGCCAGCTCGTGGATTTTGCACATGGCCTTTATCATCTTAATTGCAAACGTTTGGGGCTTGATATTAAAAGAATGGAAAGGCGTATCGCGTAAAACACTGATAACGGTTTTGGTGGGCATTCTAACCATCATTATTTCCGTACTCATTGTGGGGTATGGTAACAAAATTAAAGGTTAATCAATAGAAAAATTAAATAGAATATTATAATGTCAATCGATACGAAAAGTTATAAGCATGTAAGCTACTTGTGGGATGAAGAAGAAGCCGCAAAACTGGCTGGTGATGAAGTTGCTTTGTTAATCTACCGCTCAAATTTATTGGGCGCCGATTTACGCCTCACCAATTACGGTGGCGGCAATACTTCTTGTAAACTTTTGGAAAAAGATCCTTTAACCGGATTGGAAACAGAAGTAATGTGGGTAAAAGGTTCGGGTGGTGATTTAGGTACATTAAAGAAAAGCGGTTTGGCTGCTTTATATGTAGACCGCTTGCGCAGCCTGAAAAACATTTACCGTGGGGTAGCTTATGAGGATGAAATGGTTGAATTGTTTAACCACTGCATTTTTGATTTAAGTTCAAAGGCGCCATCAATTGATACCCCTTTGCATGGTTTCCTGCCATTTGCGCATATAGATCACCTGCATCCCGATGCTGCAATCGCAATAGCCGCAGCGAAAGATGGTAAACGCATTACGCAAGAATTGTTTAACGGTACCATTGGTTGGGTAGAATGGAAAAAACCAGGTTTTGAATTGGGTTTACAGTTAAAGCAATGCTTAGATGAGAACCCGGGCATCCGAGGTATTATGTTAGGTTCGCACGGGTTGTTTACCTGGGGCGATACCGCTTACGAAAGTTATTTGAATACTTTAGAGGTGATCGAAATTTGTTCTGATTACCTTAACCAGAACTATGGTAAAAAAGGCCCTGTTTTTGGCGGACAGAAAATAGAAAGCGCTGAAGCTGATCAACGTAAAAAACAAGCTGCTGCTTTGGCGCCGGTTTTACGTGGCTTGTGTTCTTCAAAACAACACATGATAGGTCATTTTACCGATGATACACGTGTATTGGAGTTTATCAATTCGAATGATCTAAGTCGCCTTGCACCAATGGGAACAAGCTGTCCCGATCACTTTTTGCGCACCAAAATCAGTCCGCTGGTTTTAGATTTAGCCAGCGATGCCGATTTATCGGATTTTAAAGCCTTGAAAGAAACTTTGGAGCCTGCTTTCGAAGCTTACAGAGCCATGTATACCGATTATTATGAAACCTGTAAGCATCCAAACAGTCCGGCCATTCGCGATACTAACCCTGTTGTAATTTTATACCCGGGTATTGGTATGTTTACTTTCTCTAAAGATAAACAAACAGCGAGGGTTGCAGCAGAGTTTTATATCAATGCCATTAATGTAATGAAAGGTGCTGAAGCTGTTTCTGAGTATACTTCTTTACCACACCAGGAAGCTTTTAACATCGAATACTGGTTGCTGGAAGAGGCAAAATTACAGCGCATGCCTAAACCTAAACCGCTTACTGGTAAAATTGCCTTAATTACAGGCAGCGCCGGTGGTATTGGTAAAGCTATTGCTAAAAAGTTTGTATCAGAAGGTGGCGTGGTGATTTTAAACGACATGAATGCAGAACGTTTGGAAGAAGCAGGTAAAGAATTTGCTGCACAGTTTGGTAAAGATTCGTACAGTACAGCCACTTTGGATGTAACCAGCGAAGCAGACATTAAAAATGCTTTCGATGCAGCTGCACTGGCATTTGGTGGGGTAGATATTATTGTAAACAATGCAGGTTTATCTATTTCTAAAACCATTGCCGACCATACCGAAAAAGACTGGGACCTTTTATATGATGTTTTGGTAAAGGGACAGTTTTTTATTACCCAGGCTGCAACAAATACGATGCAAAAGCAAAATATCGGCGGCGATATTATTAATATTGTAAGTAAAAATGCTTTGGTTAGCGGACCAAATAATGCAGGTTATGGCAGTGCAAAAGCTGCCCAGCTACACTTAAGCCGGTTAAATGCTGCCGAGTTAGGTGCCGATAACATTCGTGTAAATGTGGTTAATCCCGATGCGGTAATCAGCGATAGCAATATCTGGGCTGGCGGATGGGCAGAAGGTCGCGCAAAAGCTTATGGCATTACTGTGGCCGAGTTGCCTGCTTATTATGCAAAACGTACTTTGTTAAATCAGATTATATTACCAGATGATATTGCCAATGCCTGCTTCGCCTTTGTAGGCGGCTTGCTGCAAAAATCAACCGGAAATGTGCTTAATGTAGATGGCGGTGTAGCCATGGCGTTTGTAAGATAAAAAATAAGATCGGTGGTCTGTGAGACACAGACCACGGCGATAAAATGTAACCACAGATAAAAAGGATGAACACAGATGAAATTTGAATGCGAATACAAATCTGTGTTTATCTGTGCGCATCTGTGGCTAAAAATACATTGATTTATCGGTTGGTGTCCTCACCAACTGAAGTAGCATTAAGTTCATGGTTAGTGCAAACACGAACCATGGCAAAAAATAGTGGTCTGTGAGGACACAGACCACGGCGATTTTAAATTCAGTTTTAGTAAGTTGTTTCATCGGTCTGTGCTTTGGCACAGATCGAAAATGACTTTAAATTTTTACAATCGTCCTCGTTTTTAACGAGGATGAACGAGAATGGCGATTGTATCGCCAAATAGTTAACCTTTAATTTTTACAATCGTCCTCGTTTGTAACGAGGATGAGCGAGAAAGGCGATTATATCGCCAAAATAATTAACCTAATAAAACCAAATATTCTCATGAATATCGAGCAGAACCAAATAGAAAAACACAACGACTCCCTGTTAACCCCACATCAGCGTAAGCTTGCTTTTTTGAAAGAAGACTGGGCACACGTTGATCTGGAAAGCGTAATCCAAAAACTGGTCGATTTTCAGATTGCCATTCCAAGCTGGGCGTTGGGAACAGGTGGTACACGTTTTGGCCGTTTTGCCATTACCGGTGGCGAACCCCGTACCATTGAAGAAAAAATTGAAGATGTAGGTCTGTTGCATGCCCTAAATGGTGCCAGTGGGGCAATTTCGCTTCACATTCCATGGGATATTCCTCAAAATGCAGGAGAATTAAAAAAACTGGCTGCAGGTTATGGCCTTAAGTTCGATGCCATGAACTCGAATACTTTTCAGGATCAGGCAGGTTCGGCGCATAGTTATAAATTTGGTTCATTACAAAACGTAAATAAAGCCATTCGCAAACAGGCGATTGAGCATAATATAGAAGTAATTAAACACGGTATTGCCTTGGGTTCTGATGCTTTAACCGTTTGGCTAGCAGATGGATCTTGTTTTCCTGGTCAGCTTAACTTCCGCAAGGCATTCGAAAATACATTAGAAAGTTTGCAGGAAATTTATTCGGCTCTGCCCGATGATTGGAAAATGTTTGTAGAGTACAAAGCATTTGAACCTAACTTTTATTCTACCACCGTTGGCGATTGGGGTCAATCGTTACTATATGCAAGCAAATTGGGTAAAAAAGCCTATACACTGGTTGATTTAGGTCACCACCTGCCCAATGCCAATATCGAGCAAATTGTAGCCTTGTTGTTAATGGAAGGAAAATTGGGTGGTTTCCACTTCAACGATTCTAAGTATGGTGATGATGATTTAACTGCCGGAAGTATTAAACCTTACCAGTTGTTCCTGATTTTTAACGAACTGGTTGAAGGGATGGATGCAAAAGGCATGAACCATGCAAAAGATCTTGGCTGGATGATCGATGCTTCGCACAATGTGAAAGATCCTTTAGAAGATCTGTTGCAATCTGTCGAAGCCATTATGATTGCTTATGCACAGGCACTTTTAGTAGATAGAAAAGCCTTAAATGCGGCTCAGGATAACAACGATGTGGCCAAAGCACAGGAAATTTTGCAACATACTTTCCGTAGCGATTTAAGGGCGCTGGTTGCCGAAGCACGCTTAAGGGCAGGTGCTGCTTTATCGCCAATCGGTTTATACCGCGATTTAGCGGTAAGAAATAATTTAGTAAATCACCGCGGAAAAACTGTAGCCACAGGTTTGTAAAGAGGAGAATAGAAATGCCAAAACCTGTTATTGCTGTATTTGATGTTGGGAAAACGAATAAAAAACTGTTTCTGATCGATGAAAATTATCAGATTGTTTACGAGCGTTCGGCCCGTTTTGTAGAAACCGTTGATGAAGATGGCGAAGTTTGTGAAAACCTGGAAAGCCTGCGTTCATCTGTTTACGATTCCCTGCATCAGGTTTTGCAGTTAAAAGAGTTTGATGTTAAGGCCATTAATTTTTCTACCTATGGTGCCAGTTTTGTGTACCTCGATGAAAATGGTGCGCCTTTAACACCACTTTATAATTATTTAAAAGCATATCCAGAAGCGCTCAAAAAGAACTTTTACGCCACTTACGGCGGTGAAGAGAAGATTTCGTTAGAAACCGCCTCACCGGTTTTGGGTAGTTTAAATTCGGGTATGCAGTTGTACCGTTTAAAACACGAAAAGCCAGAGCTATTTGGCAAAGTGAAATGGGCCTTGCACCTGCCGCAATACTTAAGTTACTTGATTACAGGTAAGGCAGTTGCCGATATTACCAGCATTGGCTGCCATACCCAGCTTTGGGATTTTAATAAAAACCAGTATCACAACTGGGTATCGAGGGAAAAGATAGATGATAAGTTCGGAACATTTACACCTGCTGATTCGAGCCTGAAAACCGATTTTGAAGGCAATAGTATCAAAGTTGGGGTAGGCTTGCATGACAGTTCTGCTGCATTGATTCCTTATCTGGCTAATTTCAATACTCCATTTGTACTTATTTCTACCGGCACCTGGTGTATTAGCTTAAATCCTTTTAACCAGGATCCGTTAACTGCCGGAGAACTGAAGCAAGATTGCCTGTGTTACATGCACTATAAAGGCAAAGCCGTTAAAGCTTCGCGTATTTTTGCCGGTTACGAGCATGAGGTACAGCTTAAACGCATAGCCGAACATTTCGATCGTGCGGCTTACCTTTTTAAGCACCTGAAGTTTAATCCCACCATGATTTTGAGACTGGCTAACAAAATTGCTGAGAATAAAGAAGCACAAGCAGGTTTTTCAGCAAATTCGGCATTTCCCGATCGCGATCTGAACCTTTTTCAAACCGCGGAAGAAGCTTATCACCAGCTCATTTTCGATCTGGTAAAACAGCAGCTGTATTCGTTAAAGCTGATTTTAAATTCTGGCGTGAAGCGCATTTTTGTGGATGGTGGTTTTGGAAAAAATGCCATTTACATGCATTTGCTAGCCACGGCTATTCCCGATATCGAAGTGTATGCTTCGTCTGTTTCGCAGGCTACCGCTATTGGAACGGCTTTAGCCATTAACGATGCCTGGAACGAAAATCCGGCGCCAACCGATATGATTCAGTTAAAATACTATTCGGCCATACAACGTACATTGGATTTTTAGGAATTTCCTTATCTTAGAAATTCTAATACCCCTAGCCATTTTGAAACCAGAAGATTTAATCCCTTATCTTAATGTTGATGAATATTCGTCGACACCCAAATACAAACAGCTAACGAATGCCATTTTGGCGGCGATAGAAAGCGGTAAGCTGCTCAAAAATAGCTTGCTGCCATCTATTAATGAGCTGAGTTTTAGTTTGGAAATGTCGCGCGATACAGCAGAAAAGGGTTACCGGAACTTACGCAAACTGGGTGTGGTAGATTCTGTACCGGGGAAAGGCTATTTCATCATCAACACCGATTTCTCGCGTAAATTGAAAATCTGTTTGCTGTTCAATAAACTCAGTACGCATAAAAAAATCATTTACGATTCTTTTACCAAAACCATAGGCGAAAGGGCAGCCATCGATTTCTACATCTACAATAACGATTACGCGCTGTTTAAAAAGATGATTGTGGCCAAGCGCGATGATTATTCGCACTTTGTAATTATTCCGCACTTTCTGGAAGGTGGCGAAAATGCCCACGAAATTATCAATACCATTCCTAAAGAGAAACTCGTAATCCTCGATAAACTTTTGCCTGGCATAACTGGTAATTATGCTGCGGCATACGAAAACTTTGCACAGGATATTTACGCTGCATTAGAACAGGCTTTAGACCGCCTTTCGCATTACCGTACTTTAAAAATCATCTTCCCTCGTAACAGCTATTTTCCGCACGAAATATTAACTGGTTTTTACCGTTTCTGCCAGCAATATGCTTTCGATCATAAAGTGATCCACAACATTAAAGACGAAGAAATTAATCCGGGTGAGGTTTACATTAACCTGATGGAAGATGACCTGGTGATGTTGATTGAACGTTTGATTGCACAAAAGCTCAAAATTGGTAAAGATGTGGGGGTGATTTCTTATAACGAAACGCCATTAAAAAGGATCATTTTAGATGGCATAACCACCATTTCGACTGATTTTAGTGAACTGGGTGCGCAGGCCGCTGAGTTTGTATTGAGTGGCAAAACCGAAAGGGTAGAGGTACCTTTTTACCTGAATTTGAGGAAATCGCTATAAGCATTTATCAATTTAATGTTGTTGGAAATTATATAGAAATCACTTTTTAGCCTTACTTCAACATAATAAAAATAACACTTAATCGATAAGTTGCTATTTTTGGAAACTTTTCTTATTTTTGATAAAAAAGTAATGCAATATTTTCAGACTAGATTCTTAGAAGAAGCCGACAGATTCATTGCTGGATTAGATGCTAAATCTATCAAAAAAATATTATACAACATTGATCTCGCTGAACAAACAAACGACCCTAAACTTTTCAAAAAACTGCAAAATGATATATGGGAATTCCGGACAAGGTATGCCGGGCTCCAGATTAGACTGCTCGCTTTTTGGGATAAGGTAGACGGAAATGAAACATTAGTTATAGCTACACATGGTTTTATCAAAAAAGTGGATAAGGTTCCAAAAAATGAAATTGAAAGAGCCATAAAATTAAGAGAGCGATATTTTGATAACAAACTAAAAAAGTAAGCATGAAAAATACAGAAAACAAGGTTTATTCACTTTCAGAAATGAAGGATAAGTATATTGGAGAAACTGGTACAGTTGAAAGAGACGAGTATGAATATGAGCTCCGTATGGATATCCTGGGCAGGATGATAAAAACGGCAAGACAAGAGCGTAACCTCACACAAGAGCAATTGGGCCAGTTGGTGGGTGTTCAAAAGTCTCAAATTTCTAAACTGGAAAGTAGTACTAACAGTGCAACGATTGATACCATTTTAAAAGTATTTAAAGCACTGAAAGCTGATATTCATTTCAATGTTACGCTTGAAAAACAGCAAATAAAATTGGCCTAATAAAAGAGAATTTGTGCATAAAAACCTTAAAACCAACTTTATCCCAAACCGAATAATCAGTACTTTTATCGCTTAGCCTTTTAGTTTAAATGAGTGAACCGGTAACAACAAATCTACGATCAGAAGAAAATCCTTACGATTATATTTTAAGGGATTTTAACCTGAAAGATCTTAGTCAGATTGTTATCCTCAAACATTTAGGAGGATTGGTACACACTGACGTGAAAGGTTTTTACCAGTTGTACCCCGGGCAAATTGAAATTGATTTTGCAGCCTTTAGTCACGAAGAAGCAGTTGAGCCTTTTCCAATTGTGATGGTTCAGCAGCAACCTGATTCGGTAAAGCTTTCGTGTCGCTGCGCTACGCCCAAAAACAAACTTTGTGCGCACCAGGCTCAGGTTTTATACAATATTTTGCAGCGCAAAGAGCTGCGTATTTTCTTCGATGTTAACCTGCGCAGAGAAAGGTTGATTAAGATAGCCGCCGATTATGGGCTGGAAAAGGAAGAGAGTCCCGATTTACTTTTTAACTTGCAATACTACAACGGCGAAGTAGAGATTAAGCCTAAAATGGAAGCGCTGCAAGCCTTTAACAAAGAAGCTCAGCAAAACCTGGCTGAGATACTGCTGCCTAAAGCAAAGCCACAACTTCCGGCTTCGGTTAATGGCGATTTCAGTAAAATGATCCTGGTGCTTGGCCAACACCGTTATTACAACCATTTAACTGTCGAACTTTTTGAAGCTGCCATTACTAAAGCTGGTAAGGTTAAGAATCCGCTGAAAGGAATTAGCCCGGCAGATTTAATTTTTAAAACTGAAGATAGCGATCTGCTAAAATTTTTTAGTGGCATTACCACTTTTCAGCAAAACTACAATACCGAACAAAGCGAGATAGAAATTGAAGCTTTAAAGGCAATCGTTAAAAACCCGGCTAAAATTCCGGTTTACTTGCAGGATGCTAAACAATCTTCGGTTATTCAGCCTTCCTCTATTTCAGCGGTTGATGTTCAGCCACTCAATGTCGATTTAAGGCTTTTGGTAAACCAGCGCGATGATTATTACGAAATCACCGGCCGTTTAATCATTGATGGGAAATCTTACGAACTCGATAACCTGCAATTGATACACCAATATTTTGTTAAGCTTAAAGATCAGCTTTACCTGATCAGCCGGCTCGATTTTTTAAGGGTGATTAGTTTTTTTAAGAAACAAAGCAACCGGTTAATCCTGCACAAAAGTAAATATCCGGAATTTCAGAAAACCATCCTCATTCAGTTGGAAGGCAGTATCCATGTTGATTATTCGTATTTAAAGCCCGCAAGTAAAAGTCAGATCGAAGAAAAAGGTTTCGATCTGGAAAACGAACAATTAATTTATCTGTCCGAATCGGAAGACTTTATTTTGCTTACCCCGGTAATGCGTTATGGGAATTTAGAAATTCCGGTTTTATCGAAAAAGCAAATCCAGGCGCAGGATAAATTTGGCAATGTTTTTAAGCTCAACCGCGATGACAAAGCCGAACTTCAGTTTATTTCCAATATCATCAGATCGCACCCTTACTTTTATGAGCAAATAGAAAATGATTTCCTATTTGAGCAGAATAAATATGATTCCTTTTACCTGCACCGAAAACGTTTTTTAGAAGAAGCCTGGTTTTTAGATGCCTTTGAAATCTGGAGGAACAAGGATATCCAGATTTTGGGCTTTAATCAGTTGAAAAATAACAAACTAAGCGAGTTTAAACCTGAGATTAACATTGAGGTAATCAGCGGATTGGATTGGTTTGAAACCAAGGTTGAAGTTAAATTTGCCAAACAAATCGTGCCCTTAAAACATTTGCATAAGTCTATCCGCAATAAAAGCAGGTTTGTTAAGCTGGATGATGGTACAGAAGGCATTTTACCGCAAGAATGGGTGGAGAAGTTTGCGGCCTATTTTAATGCAGGCGAAATTACCGAAGAAGCAATTCTGACACCTAAAATTAAGTTTGCTACGATTAACGAACTGTACGATTATGCTTTGCTGGATGGAGAGGTTAGAAACGAACTGCAAATTTACAAACAGAAATTTGAAGGGGCCAATTCGATTGAGGAAGTAGAAGTGCCGGCTACTTTGCAGGCAACTTTGCGCCATTACCAGAAAGATGGTTTAAACTGGCTTAACTTTTTAGATGATTTTAACTTTGGTTCCTGCCTGGCAGATGATATGGGGCTTGGTAAAACCATACAAATTTTAGCCTTTATTTTATCGCAGCGAGAAAAAGTGAAACACAACGTCAATCTCGTTGTAGTGCCTGCATCGCTGATTTTTAACTGGAAAGCCGAAGTAGAAAAGTTTGCGCCATCCATACAGGTTAAAACCATTTATGCCGGTGAGAGGAGCAAAACCACCGATGATTTTGACCAGTACGAAATCATTTTAACCTCCTACGGCACCCTGCTTTCTGATGTTCGCTTTTTAAAGGATTACCGCTTCAATTACATCTTTTTAGATGAATCGCAGCTAATTAAGAATCCCGAATCGCAACGTTATAAAGCTGTGCGGATGCTGCAATCACGTAACAAAGTAGCCATAACCGGTACACCGATTGAAAACAATACTTTCGATTTATATGGGCAGTTATCTTTCGCCTGCCCCGGTTTGTTTGGTAGCAAGCAGCAATTTGCCGATTTGTATTCTACACCGATTGATCAGTTTAAGGATAGCCGTAGGGCCGATGAATTGCAGCGAAAGGTGAGGCCGTTTATTCTGCGTAGAACAAAAGAGCAGGTAGCCAAAGAACTACCAGATAAAACCGAAATTATACTGTACTGCGAAATGGGTGAAGAGCAGCGCCAGGTGTACGAAGCCAATAAAAAGGAAATTCAGGATTTTATTTTGGGTAATCAGGAAGACGATTTGCCTAAAAGTTCGATGCACGTGCTGAAAAGTATTACCACATTGAGGCAGATTTGCAATTCGGCGGCTTTATTGGCTGATGGGAAGTCTTATTTACAAGCTTCATCCAAAATAGAAGTGTTGATGGAGCAAATTGAAAGTAAGGCCGGCAAACATAAGATTCTGGTTTTCTCTCAGTTTGTAACCATGCTCGATTTGATTAAAAAGCAGCTCGAAGCGCGTGGAATTGCCTACGCATACCTAACCGGCCAAACGCGTAACAGGGAAGAGGTGGTTACTTCGTTCCAGCAAAATAATGAGGTTCCGGTTTTCCTGATCAGCTTAAAAGCAGGGGGAACGGGACTGAATTTAACAGAAGCAGATTATGTTTACCTGGTCGACCCATGGTGGAACCCAGCGGTAGAGAACCAGGCCATTGACCGCGCTTACCGGATTGGTCAGCATAAAAACGTAATGGCAGTGCGGCTCATTTGCCCCGATACGATTGAAGAAAAAATTATGAAACTGCAGGCTACCAAGAAGGATCTGGTTAAAAACCTGATCCAAACCGAAGGTAGTTTCTTTAAGAATTTAACTAAGAAAGAGCTGCTGGGATTGTTGGAGTAAGAGTTGTCAACTTTAATAGCCACTTTGCCGGAAAGTTGACAACTCTGGTCCATAATCTGAATTAAATCTCCACCCCAAAATCATACTCCAGGTACCTAGGTACATTCAAACTCTCTACAATTTTCCAGGTTTTCTTTTCGGCAATAAACTCAGGCACTTCCAACCCAGAAGTCTTGGCCGCTTCAACATAAAAAATCATTTTAGCAGGGTGCGAAGGCGAGCAGGCATGGTAAATCCGGCCAAAGGCTTGTTTTTCTATCAGGCGAATGGCAATACCTACAGCATCAGCCTGGTGGATTAAATTTACAGGTGCTAAACCATTGGGAACGCCGGTTTTGCCCGCAAAAAATCTTCCCGGGTTACGATCTGTACCAATTAAACCTGCAAAGCGGATAATGGTGAAATTAGAGCTGTCGGTCTTTAAAATTTCTTCGGCAGCTACCACAACCCGTCCCGAATCTGTATCCGGGCAAGTAAGTGTCTCTTCATTCACAAATTGGTTTTCATCGGCAAAAACACTGGTCGAGCTGATCAGTACAATTTGTGCTGCTTTGCCGTTTGCCGCCGCTATAATCAATTTAATTTTTGCAGGGTAATCTTGCAGCTCCGCCGAATTTCTCTTTGGCGGGATACAGATAAATAAAACATCACATTCAAAAAAAGAAGGAGCTGCCTCAATTTTTTCGGCAGTAAAATTAACCAGATAAGGTGTAATTTCTGCTTCAGCCAGTGCAGTAAGTTTAGTTTCGGTTGTGGTTGAACCATTAACTGAATAGCCGCGGGCAACCAGTGCTTTGGCAAAGGCAAAGCCAAACCAGCCACAACCTAAAACCGAAACCTTTTTAATTATCTGTTGATGCCCTTTAGAATCTGAAATCATGCCTAAAGATAGTGTTCTACCCGTAATTTATTTGTCAATTCTGTTTCTTGTACAGGGTTTTTGATAGGGCTAAAATTCCATCATGGTAACTGGTTGGCTTAAAGTTAAAAGCCTTTTCAAATTTTGTAGAGTCGAAATGATAATCGTGATCGTACTGATAATACATTTCTACCGTACCGGCAACCACTTTTTTAAATAAGCCAACCAAACGGAGCATTAGTTTATTAATAGCCGAGTATCGGGGTTTCGTTCCGTAAATCTGGGCAGCCATTTCGATAAAAGCTTTTCCTTTTAAAGGAGCGGCGGTTGGTAGATGCCAGATCTGGTTGCCCGATTCAGGAGCTTGTCCTAACAAATACAAAGCTTTTCCGGCATCCTCGATATAGGTAAAACTGTGTAAGGTGTTGGGGTTTCCAATCCACTGACCGCTTGTATTTTTGGCAAATTTATCCAGTATCATCATATCGAAAAAACTGTTCATCGAGTCGGTGCCGTAAAAATCGGCAGCTCGGGCAATGGTTGCATTAATGTGGCCAGCATTGCTTTCATCCATTAATTTCCTGGCTATTTTTGCCCTTACTTCGCCTTTCTGGCTGCAGGGATGGTAAGGCGTAATTTCTGTCATCGGACCTTTTACCAATCCGTACATGTAAACATTATCGAAAAATATTAACCGCGCCCCGGTGTGCTTACAAGCGTTAATTACGTTTTGAATGATGATTGGCCACTGTTGCTGCCATATTTGAACATCGTAAGTTAAACCGGCGCATAGATAAATCACGGTCGAGCCTTCTGCTGCTGCAAGTACTTCCTGTTCGTTCAACAAATCAGCCTTTTGCCAGCTTACATTGGGATTGTTAGTTGCTACGGGTTTCCTGCTAACCAGTCTAACAGTTTCGTTATGGGCAATTAATTCTCTGGTTAATGCGTTTGCTGTTGGCCCGCCGGCGCCTAATATGGTGTGCATAGCTTTTCTTTTTTTGATTGACTCAAAGTTAGTCCAGCTCCAACACTAAAAACGTTAACAAAAGATAAGGATTACAGAAAGCTGAAAATTCGGCTTTAATGTTGCAGCAAGGTTCTTTTACGGATACGCGAAAGGGAAACAGGGGTAATGCCCAGAAAATTGGCAATAAAATGCTGCGGTACCCGCTGAAAAATATCTCGCCCCGTTTTCTCCAGTGCGGTATAGCGTTCCTCAGGGCTTTGTGTAATAAAAGCAGTTACCCGGTCTTCGTAACAACAGATGTAATATTCGGCAATTAAACGGCCAAAACGCTCCATTTTCAACGCCAGTAGCGGGTGATTTAACATTTGCTGTAGATTGTAATGAGAAATCAGTATCAGCTCGGTTTCTTCGAGTGCCTGAATGTAGTTTACGTTAGGTGTACGTTTCACGAAACTTTTATAAGCACTCATCAGCTCATTTTCAAAGCTAAAATAGCCGGTAATTTCCTGCCCGTCTTTAATATGGTAATAGCGCACAGCACCACGGGTGATAAATGCCATGTAATCGCACACTTTTCCTTCAACCGCAAAATGCTCTTTTTTGCTTAAGGTAGAAAAACTAAGGTATTGGGTAAAGATTTCCCACTCTGCATCGTTAAAAGTTACAAATTGGCTAATACCGGTTCTAAATGCATCAAGTTGAGCTTGTTTGTCCATATCAGAAATAAATGCTGATTAAAGATACAGATTTGCTGGCAATAGTATTAGCCTTTGCCGAGGTTATAACAAGCCCTGCAACGGGGCTCGTAGCTTTCTTTTTCGCCAAGCAGCACAGTGGCTTCATCAGCAACGGTACGGTAGCTGTATAGGGCAGGGTTACCACAGCAAACACAAACCGCATTCACTTTTGTAACATGTTCGGCAATGGCCATTAGCGCAGGCATAGGACCAAAAGGTTTGCCGGTAAAATCCATGTCTAAACCGGCAACAATAACACGGATGCCTTTTAGCGCCAGCTTGTTACAAACTTCAGGTAGTTCATCGTCAAAAAACTGTGCTTCATCAATGCCTACCACCTGGGTGTTGGTGCCCAGTAACAAAATGGCCGATGCACTATCAACCGGGGTAGAATTGATGGAGTTTAAATCGTGCGAAACCACGGCGGTTTCGTGGTAGCGGGTATCGGTACGCGGTTTAAAGATTTCGACATTTAATTTAGCGATTTGGGCCCTTTTTAACCGGCGGATCAGCTCCTCGGTTTTACCCGAAAACATGGAGCCGCATACCACTTCTATGCTTCCGGAAAATTCGCCTCTTCTTCTAAAATTTTGTTCGCTAAATAACATGCCCTGTTTTTTATTCGCCTAGGTGTACTATAATTTTTAAACCGAACAAATATGAGAATTATGTGTTATTTTTGAACACATAGTTACCAACATAAATCGATCAGAAATTCGTTTTAACTTTATGATGAACCAGCAAGATATTTTCAAAAAGATAGGCAGTATTTTAACAGAATTGAATGAGCAGTACCAGTTTTTAGCCCAAAATCCTCAGCAACTGAATGATTTGGAGCTTGAACTTTTTCTGGCCAATGCACATTTCCTTTCCGATCACGTTAATATCGTTAAGAAACTAAATACCATCATTGAAGAAAAGACACCTGAGCCGGGCAACCACGCACTTTTAGAAGAACAGAATACCATTATCCTGCCCGAAGTGACTAAAAGTTATGTAGAAGATGACGAATGTTTCGACCCGCAGGAACTGGAAGAAGTGGTAACGGCAGAGGAAGAGGAAGCCCGTGTAGATATTCAACCTGCACAGGAAATAATCGATGAAGAAGCAATTGAAGAAGAAAAAGCTGCTTCTGTATTGAATAACGATTTTTTTAAACCTGATCAGGACGACCATACTTTTGAATTTGTATTGGGTACGCACGATGAAAATGCACAGTTTGATTACGAGGTAAAATCTGCTGAAGAAATTTTCGACCGGCCGCTAAGTAAAGAAGAAGCCGAAATTTTGGCCCAAAAGAAAAGAATACACGAAAAGGAAAGGGCTTTACCAGTAGAAGAAGAAGCTGTTTTACCAGCTGAGGATGATGAGATTGGTCCGGAGCCTTTTTTAATTGACGTGGAAGAGGAAGAAGCAGTTGTAGCACCAAAAGAAGAGCCTGTTATAGCTGCACCAAAAGAAAATCCTGTTGTAGCAACTAGTCAACCTATTGAGGCCCTAAAAGATGTAAAACTGGATGAGCCTGTTATTTCGCCACCAGTTGAGCGCGAAAGGCCGCTGTTTACCCCTGAAGCTGTGCCGGTAAAACCAACACCTGAGCCTGTTGCAGCAAAACCTGTTCAAAGTTTAAATGAATTATTGGCGCAAACAAACGGTAAAAGCGATGAGCCCGTAAAAGCACCAATTGCCGATTTAAAACAGGCGATTAGCTTAAACGAAAAACTATTGTTTATTAAAGATCTTTTCAACGGTTATAACCTGGCTTACTCTGAAGCAATTGATATTGTAAACAAAATGAACAGTTTTGAAGCCGCCGATGGCTTTTTACAAAACAATTATGCTGCAAAAAACAACTGGGCCAGTAAACAAGGCACGGTTGATCAGTTTTACGAGTTGTTGAATAGAAGGTTTAGTAAGTAAAGCGTATAGCGGTAAGCGTTTGGCGACAGGCGTTAATTCTTGATCGTCCGCGTTTGTAACGCGGATGCATGAGCCCGGCATTTGTAATGCCTGAGTAGGTCTTCAAACCTTAAATAAATCCCATCCTGTTAGAATCGAGCTTTAAAAAGATAAACAGCAGGATGGTGAAACTCCAAAGTGAAGATCCACCATAACTAATTAAAGGTAGCGGAATCCCAATAACGGGGATAATTCCAATCGTCATCCCGATATTAATAAATACGTGGAAAAACAGGATACAGGCTACACTGTAGCCGTAAACCCTCGAAAAGGTAGAGCGCTGTCGCTCCGCCAGATTGACCAATCTAAGCAGTAGAAAGATATACAAACCAATCACCACCGAACAACCTAAAAAGCCCCATTCTTCACCAATGGTCGAAAAGATAAAGTCGGTACTTTGTTCGGGTACATAGCCATATTTGGTTTGGGTGCCCTGTAAAAAGCCACGTCCCGTTGCCTGACCTGAACCAATAGCAATCTGCGATTGGATTACATTATAACCTGCACCTTTATTATCAGTTTTAAGACCGAGCATCAACTCAATACGACTGCGCTGGTGCGGTGCCAGCACTTTTTCGTAGGCAATTTTAACAACAAATAGATAAGCAATGGCTATTAACGTTACCAAAACTGTAGAAATGATTATTTTTTGTTTTCTCCTATTGTTGTAGATAAAGAGCCCGCCAATAGTAGTAAGTATAATAATTATAAGATAGGTTGGCACCAGGAAATCGGCTACAAACAATACAATCATTCCTAAAAAAATCAGTAGGAAATAACCAGACAAACCTTCGCGGTATAGCGGAAACATAAAGGCAAGGAAAACCAAAGCAGAGCCTGTGTCAGGCTGTAGCATGATCAATAATAATGGCGCAAGAACAATTAATCCGGCAATGACTATCGATTTAAAATCCCTGAATTTTGGATTAAAAGTGCTTACATAACGTGCTAAAAGCAAGGCGGTGCCAAATTTGGCAAATTCTGAAGGTTGGAGTCTGAAAGAGCCTATTGGTATCCAGGCCTGATTACCGCCAACATTTCTGCCGACAAATAACACTACTACCAATAGTAGTAAAGTTATGCCATAGATAAATGGAGAGAAAACATTAAATAGTCGCCCATCGAACAATAAAATAGATAGACCTAATACTAAACCAGTAATAATATAGATTAACTGTTTTCCATACAGGGCACCAATATCAAATGCAACTGATTTCTCGGGCGGTACCGAAGCAAAAATATTGGTAAAACCAACTGCGCATAAGGCGATGTAGATTAAAACGGTAATCCAGTCTACATTAAAAAAGAAGCGGTTTCCTCCTTGCTGCTGCATCGTTAATTGTTTTTTACAGGTTTATCAATTTCAGTTGGCTTAGTTAACTTTGTATGAGTTGCAACAGTTTGTTTTAATATGTTAGGTTTTAGTTTCAAACTGTCTTTTACCCGTTTTACCGAATCGGCTTTTTTAATTTTTAAACTATCCAGTTTGGTTAGCTTAACTTTTTTAGTTTTATCAATAAGTGCAGGCAGCAGGTTTGTTTCGGCAAATGCTTTTACTGTGTAACCATTTGATTTTGGCTTAATCGAATCTGTTAAATATTTTTCTACAATAAAACTGGAAATCGGTGCAGCATACGATCCACCAAAACCACCATTTTCTACTATTACCGCAATGGCAATTTTAGGGTTATCCATAGGAGCAAAGCCAATAAAGACAGAGTGATTCTTACCATGTGGATTTTGTACCGTTCCTGTTTTTCCACACATAATAATATTAGGAATCTGCGATTCTTTTGCGGTTCCCCAAGGACTGTTTACTGCATCACGCATCCCTTCAATCACCGGAGGGAAATATCGGGCATCAATACCTACATAATTTTTAACTATGTATTCTTTTTTTACTACATTTTTATCGCCAATTCCTTTAATCAGGTGTGGTTTCATGTAATAGCCACGGTTAGCAATGGCAGCCATTACATTGGCCATTTGCAGAGGGGTAGAGGTAATCTCTCCCTGGCCAATTGCCTGAGAAATTACAGTAGTGTAGCCCCAGCGCTTGCCATATATTTTATCGTAATGATCCGCAGTATAAAAGATTCCTTTCTTTTCGAAAGGCATATCAATCCCTAATTTTTGCCCAAAGCCCCATTTAGAAATCTGCTCATGCCAGTGTGAATAAGTCTGGCGCTGATTTTTCATCCCGTTTTTAGTGATGATGCTTTGAAAAACATGACAGAAATAGGTATTGCATGATCGGGCAATGCCACGTTGCATGTTAATGGTACCATCAACGTGCTCACATTTTACCTTGTGATTGCCGGCCATGTAATAGCCTGGACAGAAAAACTGGGTGCTCGGATCAATTGCTCCGTCTTGCAAGGCCACAAGGGCATCAACAGGTTTAAATGATGAACCTGGTGAATACTGACCAGCAATGGGACGTACAATCTGTGGCCGATAAGGGTTGGCAATCAGATTCATGTAGTTTTTTCCCCAGTCTTTACCAACCAATTGGTTAGGATCGTAACCAGGGCTACTCACAAAAGCCAATATTTCGCCAGTCGCTGGTTCAATAGCAACTATTGCACCCACTTTATTTTTCATCAGCTCTTCACCAAGTCGCTGGATTCTGATGTCTAATGATGAAATCAATCTGTCGCCAGAAACCGCATTAATGTCATATTTCCCATCAGCATAACTGCCTTGAGCCACATTATGCACGTCGTAAAGTGTGTTTACAACACCCTTTTCACCACGAAGAAAATCTTCATACGATCTTTCCAATCCACTTTTCCCAATAAAGTCACCTGGTTTATAATAGCCTTCCGATTTTTCAATATCCTCAGGACTTACTTCCTTTACGTAGCCAAAAAGCTGTCCTGCAATACTATCCGGGTAATGGCGTATGGTTCTGTCCTGGGTTGCAAAACCCGGAAAACGATACATAATTTCCTGTAGGCGGGCATAAGATTGAACCGAGATCTGCCTTTCAAAAAATGTAGATTGATAGGGTGATTGCGCTCTCGCCTTTTTAAGTTTTTTGCGCACATCATCAACCGTAATTTCGAGTGCATTAGCGAGGGCGAGTGTATCAAACTCCTTTACTTCATTGGGGATAACCATTAAATCGTACACCGGCTCGTTCTGTACAATAACTTTCATGTTACGGTCTAAAATGGCGCCACGTGCCGGAAACTTGAATTTCTTTTTCAGTACGTTACTTTCGGCAGAAATAAAGGCTTTATCGCTAATAATCTGGATATAGAAAAGCTTGCCCAATAAAATGAGGGCAATAACGATAAATAATCCCTGAACGATATATTTTCGGTTAAATAATTGATCCATTAGCGTGGCGTTCTTCTATAGAATATAAACTCTACCAATAAAATAATAAGCAGTGTAAAGATACAACTTAGGCCGCATCTCATTAAGGTATAACCAATTTCGGTTAGCCTGAATGTTTCTAAGAAAAACAGCACCAAATGGTGTGTAATAACGCAGAGAAAAGCATAAAGTGAAAACCATTGGAAACCCATATAACTTAACGAAGGTTCGGGGTCGTCAATTGCGTCGCGGTTTAAACTTATTGATATAAATGAAATCCTGACAAAAGCCAGCACCACACAAGCTGTTGCATGCACCCCCATGGTATCGTAAAATGCATCAAGTGTTAAACCCGTTGCAAAGGCCAATCCGTACAATAAAATGTTAGGGATGCCAAAAGGCAGGAGCAGCAAAAATAATACGTAGATAAAAGGGGTAGAGAGGTCGTAAAAGCCCATATTCTTGAGCAGAAAGATCTGCACAAAAAGCAGTAAAAACCACCTGATCACATTTACAATTATGATTCTACTATTCATTGGGTTTAACTAGGCTTTCTAAAGCTTTTTGCTCTTCAGCAAGTTTATCTTTCACCACATATACATATTGCAATGTGCTAAAATCTGTAAATAAATTCAATTCTCCCGATAAGAAATTATCGTTGGTAGCTACATTGGGTTTGCTAATTTTACCCACTAAAATCCCTGCCGGAAAAGAGCCATAGCCCGAAGTAACCACCGTATCGCCCACATACATTTTAATGTGGTTGGGTACTTCTTTTACAAAGGCTTTTCTGATATCGAAATTGCCATCGCCCCAAACCAACGAACCCAATGCATGATTTTTTTTCAAGGTTACGCTAATCCTGGTGTCTTTGTGTAACAGCGACTGGATGGTGGCCAAATGCGCCGAAACATCACGGATAAAGCCTACAACACCTTTTTGTGGCGCAATTACAGCCATTCCGCTTTTAATCCCATCAACAGTACCTTTATTAATCGTCATTACGTTGTTGCGAAGCGTAATGGAGTTTTTAACCACCTTGGCCGCCAGGTAAGAATACTGCTGGTTGGTAACCGTATCGATCACCTTCACATCTTTAGCACTATCAACTGTGGTTAAGCCCAATAGGCGGGTTTTAAGTTTGGCATTTTCGGCTGCAAGGCTATCGTTTACCATCCCCAGGTTTAAATACCGTTTAAAAACATTCAGCCTTTCATAAGCGGTACCTACAACTTCGTTTGATGAATTTAAGGTTACGCTACGCTGGTAGGCATTGTTTTTCACCGTTAGGTAAATCCCTATCGTAAAAAAGATAATAAACAGGAAAAATGCGTTGTATCTGCTGATGAAAATCCAAAGGTTACGCATATCTGGAGGTAAAATGTAAAAGGTAAAATGGAAGGTGGGAAATGCAGGCTGGATTCAATACATTATCCACCTTACATCTCCCATTTTCCATTTTTATTTATTGCATTAAGAATTTATATCCGCCAATATTTTTTAAGGCGATGCCAGTTCCGCGAACTACTGCACGAAGTGGATCTTCGGCCACGTGAACAGGCAATTTCGTTTTAGCTGCAACACGTTTGTCTAATCCTCTTAATAAGGCTCCACCACCTGTTAAATAAATACCGGTTTGGTAAATATCTGCAGAAAGCTCTGGTGGGGTAATCTCTAATGCTTTTAAAATCGCTTCTTCAATTTTAGAGATCGATTTATCTAAACAGTGTGCAATTTCGGTATATGAAACCGTGATTTGCTTAGGTACACCGGTCATTAAATCACGACCCTGAACAGCAAAATCAGAAGGAGCATCCTGTAATTCAGGTAAAGCTGCACCAACTTCGATTTTAATTTTCTCTGCAGTACGGTCGCCAATCATGATGTTGTGCTGACGGCGGATGTAGTTTACAATATCCGAGTCAAAGTTATCTCCGGCAACGCGGATAGACTGATCGCAAACGATACCCGATAAAGCAATTACCGCAATTTCGGTAGTACCACCACCTATATCGATAATCATGTTACCCATTGGCTCTTCTACATCGATACCAATACCCACAGCAGCAGCCATTGGCTCGTGTATTAAATAAACTTCTTTTGCACCGGCAATCTCGGCCGAATCGCGTACCGCACGTTTTTCTACCTCGGTAATACCCGATGGGATACAAATTACCATCCGTAACGACGGGAACATCCAGCCTTTACCACCGTTAAGCATGCGGATCATACCTTTAATCATGGCTTCAGCAGCGTTGAAATCGGCAATTACACCATCCTTTAGCGGACGAACGGTTTTAATATTATCGTGGGTTTTACCCTCCATTTGCATGGCCTGGCGACCAATTGCAATAACTTTGTTTGTAGTGCGGTCAAAAGCAACAATTGATGGCTCATCCACCACCACTTTGTCGTTATGTATAATTAGGGTATTCGCAGTGCCCAAATCAATGGCAACTTCTTGCGTAAACCAGTTAAATAATCCCATGTATGAGGTATGTTTCTTTAATTTTAATAAATGTATACTATTCCTAATGTAAAAATAGCTTTTTTATTGTTTTAACTTCTATTTTCTTTAAGCATTAAATTGTTTTTTAGGCAATTAAATTTTTAAAAAAGCTAAAAGGCGAAAGCAGAAAGACTAAAGCTATTGCAATTGAGCTTTTCGCTTTGGTCTTTCTGCTTTTAGCTTAGAATTAGTGTTTAAAGTGTCTTACGCCTGTGGTAACCATGGCAATACCTTTTTCGTTTGCTTTTGCAACAGAATCGGCATCTTTAATCGATCCGCCCGGTTGTAAAACAGCAGTAATTCCGGCATCGGCAGCAATTTCAACACAGTCAGGAAAAGGGAAGAAGGCATCAGAAGCCATTGCAGCACCTTTAACGCTGAAACCGAACGAAGCTGCTTTTTCGATCGCTTGTCTTAAGGCATCCACACGTGAGGTTTGGCCAACACCACTTGCAATTAACACATCATCTTTAACCAAAACAATGGTGTTCGATTTAGTGTGTTTTACAATTTTATTAGCGAAATATAAATCTTTTAATTCTTGTGCAGTAGGTGCTTTATCGGTAACGGTTGTCATGTGCTCCGGACCTTCGATAATTAAATCTTTATCTTGCTCAATTACGCCGTTTAATAAGGTCTTAAATTGTTTTTTGCTCAACTCAACCTCGTTGCGTTTTAAAATTACGCGGTTTTTCTTTTTGCTGAACAACTCAACAGCTTCTGGCTGGTAAGAAGGTGCAATTAATACTTCGAAAAACAGGTTGTTAATTTCTTCAGCAGTAGCTAAATCAACTTCAACGTTGGTAATTAAAACACCGCCGAAAGCAGAAACCGGGTCGCAGGCCAACGCATCAATCCAGGCTTGTTTTACAGTTGGGCGCGAAGCAATACCGCAAGCGTTTGTATGTTTTAAGATCGCAAAGGTTGGATCCTGAAATTCATCAATTAAGGCAACAGCAGCATCAACATCAACCAAATTGTTGTAAGAAAGTTCTTTACCGTTTAGTTTGGTAAACATAGCTTCTAAATCGCCATAAAATACAGCGCCCTGGTGTGGGTTTTCGCCATAACGCAAAGTTTTAGCTTCAGTAACGCTTTGTTTAAAAACATCAAGCGGCTCTTCCTGGTTAAAATAGTTGAAAATAGCCGTATCGTAGTGTGATGAAGTATGGAAAGCAGTTTTAGCAAACGATTTACGTTGAGCTAAAGTAGTTTCGCCATTTTGCGCTTCTAATTGTGCCTGTAAAGTAGGGTAATCGTTTTTAGATGCAATGATTACTACATCGTTAAAGTTTTTAGCCGCCGCACGGATTAATGAAATACCACCGATATCGATTTTCTCGATAATTTCTTCTGGTGTTCCGCCTGCTTTTACGGTTTCTTCAAATGGGTATAAATCAACAATTACCAGATCAATTTCCGGGATTTCATATTCAGCAATCTGCTCCTGGTCGCCAGTTAAAGCCCTGCGGTTTAAAATACCACCAAATACTTTTGGGTGTAAAGTTTTAACACGTCCGCCTAAAATAGAAGGATATCCTGTTAAATCCTCAACCGCTGTAACCGGAAGGTTTAAATCTTTGATAAATTGTTCGGTACCACCTGTAGAGAATAACTGTACTCCCTGTGCGGCTAACAATTTTACCAATGGCTCCAAACCATCCTTATAATATACTGAAATTAAAGCGTTTTTAATCTTAATTGGCTGACTCATTTTACTGTAAATTTTGAGCCGCAAAGGTAGTAAAACTGGATTGTTTTTTTGTTATGTTTTATTGGTAAAAAATTACCAGTCGGATTAAAAAAATAAAAAATATAATTTGATCGCTCAAAGGAAGCTAATTGACTAGTTATAAATGGTAAACGGCCTGTTTTGCGAAGCTTTTGAAGCGGGAAGTGCAAACTGGTTTAGTGGCTTCAACCAATTTTGAAACCTGAAGTTAGAAAGGCTAAACCTTATATTGGCTGACCGTGCGTCCTGAGGTGTGATTTACATGTACAGGATTACATAGCTATACTATATAAGGTATAACTAAAATTTAACCAGCAATTGCTACACTCATTTCTGAAAGTTAGCAGTGACTGAAAGCATTGGTTATTTGCTAATCTTTTTTACGATGCTTTCAACAATACGCGGGTAGTGCTGGTGCTCTAATTGCTGGCCTTTAAATTTAACCATCTCTAAACTGTCGTTTTTATCAATCTTATAACGGGCCTGATAAATGTATTCGCCTTCATCGTAATTTTCGTTAACATAATGAATGGTGATACCGCCTTCAGGTTCTCCGGCAGCAATTACTGCGTTATGTACGTGGTCGCCATACATGCCTTTGCCACCAAATTTGGGTAAAATGGCTGGGTGGATGTTAACAATGCGGCCAGGGTAGGCCTGGATTAAACTTTTTGGGATAAGCCAAAGGAAACCTGCAAGCACAATGAAATCAATTTCCAGATTCTTTAGCAGCTCTATCACCTCATCGGTTTTATAAAACTCATTTTTGTCAAAAATATGGCTGGGGATTTCAAAATTATCGGCTCTTTGTAATACGTAGGCTTCGGCATTATTGGTTAGTACCAAAGAAATTTCTATTTCATTACTCCGCTTGAAATGCTCCATCAGTTTTTGGGCATTAGAACCAGAACCTGATGCAAAGATGGCTATTCGTTTTTTCACTCAAAAAGGGTTTTGCCCAAAAATAGTATTTTTAAGGCTGTTTTCTTAATCCTGATTAATTTTTATTGTTAACGGTTAAAGTATTATTAATGAATAAATTTAGTGTATTTTTGCCGTTCGGTAAGCGGGCAGAATTTTAGTGAATAAAAAAGTTAAAAGTGTTTTGTATTTTTAAAACATTAATTCTATATTTGCAACCCGAATTATAGGAAACGATTAAGAAAAATAAAAGGCTAAATAGAAATGGCAAATCATAAATCTTCATTAAAAAGAATTAGAGCAAACGCAACAAAACGTTTACGTAACAGATATCAGGCAAAAACTACACGTACTTTCATTAAAAGACTACGTGCTGCAGAAGACAAAAAATCTGCATCTGATTTATTGCCTAAAGTAATCTCTATGTTAGATCGTTTAGCTAAAAAGAACATCATCCACAAAAACAAGGCGGCTAACAACAAATCAAAATTAACGAAATTCGTTAACGGTTTAAAATAAGCCAATTTTTTTACGATATTAGAACGGTATTGAAGCAATTCGATACCGTTTTTATTTTAAAAAAAAATCCATATGACTCGCGCTCTTCTTCTTTTTCTCTTTTTTTTAATTTCGTTTAAAGCTCTTCCGCAAAAAACTTATTTGGTTAAAGGAACCTTTAAAGGTGATTTCGAAGGGAAGGTGTATTTGGTTCATGGTAACGAAAGAGATTCAACCTTCGTTAAAAACAGGTCATTTTCTTTTACAGGAAAAACAGCGATACCTACATTTTCCTTTGTTTCTATAAAGGGTTCAAAACCCGTGGTGCCAGATCCTTTTTATCTGGGTGATGGAGAAATTCTGATGGAAGTAGATACCGTTACAAAAAGTGGAATGAGGAAGAGCGGTAAGTTTGAATACTTAAGTTTGCAAACTAAATTTTTTAAGAAGGGACAAACAGACAGATTAATTGATTCTGTTTCGACTGAGATATTGGAAAGAACCAAAGCTATTGTTGATAAAGAAGCAAAAAGTATTGAGACTAAAAAAAATGTCTTAGAATTTTTAGCTTCACAACCAAATACCGTAGCCTCTACAGTTATATTGCAAAGGAATATAAGAAGTTTTGATAAAGCTGAACTTAAAAATATTTATGAAACATTAAGCCCAATAATTAAAACCACAGAAGAGGCTAAGGAAATTTTTGGTTCTACAATTAAGCAAGTGCCTATAGTAATAGGAGAAAAAATAGCTGATTTTGAACAAGCCAATATTAAAGGGGAAAAGATTTCAATCCGATTGTTACGTGGAAAATATGTTTTGATAGACTTTTGGGCATCGTGGTGCATTCCCTGCAGGCATGAAAATCCTGTTGTTGTAAAAGTATACGAGCAATTTCGAGCTAAAGGATTTGAAGTGTTTGGAGTATCACTCGATGATAAAAAAGAACGGTGGTTAAAAGCGATAAAAGATGATAAATTAGCCTGGATGCATGTTTCGGATTTAAACGGTTGGAATAACGAGGTAGCAAAAATGTTTAATATTCGATCCATTCCTGATAATATCTTAATCGATAGGGAAGGAAAAATTTTGGCTCGTAGTTTAAGAGGAGATGATTTAGAGAAGAAACTTCAGGAAATTTTCTCCAAAGAGGTAGATAAATAGAAATAATTTAAACCTTAATTTTTCTTCATTTTTTTACGATATTAGTAAAAGGCATCCCAACCAAAAGTTGGGATGCCTTTTTTTGTCGAAAAAAATGGAAAACAACAAACAAAAACTAGGGATAAAGCTTTGGGCAGAGGCCGACCGGCCACGCGAGAGACTTTTGCAACACGGCAGGCGCTATTTAACAGATGCTGAATTAATTGCCATTCTGATCGGTTCGGGCAATAAAAACGAAACCGTAGTTGATCTCAGTAAACGCATTCTGGCTTTTTACGATAATAGCCTGGTTCGGTTGGGCAAAGCTTCCATTCAGGAACTTTCGAGGTTTAAAGGGATTGGCGAAGCAAAAGCGCTCACCATTATAGCCGCGCTTGAACTGGGACTGCGCCGAAAGGAAGCCGACGATGAGCCGGTTATCCAGATCACTACGGCTAAGCAGGCTTTTAATTACCTGCATCAAACTTTCGAAGACCTTCACTACGAGGAGTTCTGGATTTTGCTGTTAAACAGGTCAAATCACGTGATTGGCAAATTTCAGATCAGCAAAGGCGGGCAAGCCGGAACAATAGCCGATCCGAAAATCATTTTTAAAATTGCACTCGAAAATAATGCGGCAAATATTGTGCTGGCACATAACCATCCTTCGAGTAGTTTAAAGCCGAGCGATAGCGACAATAAGCTTACGCGCGATTTAGTGGCATCGGGCAATATGCTTGGTCTTTTTGTTGTCGATCACATTATTTTTACCCGTAACAACTACTATAGCTATAAGGATGAAGATTTAATTTAAAAATATATTAAACGGTTAAAGTAGAATTAATGTTAAATTGTTATCATCGCAGCTTATTAAATTTAAGCAACACCAGGTTGGTGAAACTGATTAAACACAATTGTACACAAATGAAAAATTTTTTAATTCTCCCCATTGCCCTGCTGTTAACTGTGGCAGCATTTGCCCAGAAAAAGGGCGCACCTGTTAATATTATAACCTATAATATCCGTTTAAATGTAGCTTCTGATGGTATAAATGCCTGGCCTAACCGGAAAGATAATGTTAAAGCACTGGTGAAATTTCACGATGCCGATATTCTTTGTGTGCAGGAAGCTTTGCCCGAGCAGTTTGACGCTTTACTGGAAGGCTCTAATTTTGATGTGGTAGGTGTTGGCCGCGATGACGGTAAAAGAAAAGGCGAGTTCTCGGCAGTTTATTACGATAAAGATCGTTTCACCAAAAAAGATGGTGGTACTTTCTGGCTGTCAGAAACACCTGATGTTCCATCGAAAGGCTGGGATGCAGCACTTAACCGCGTATGCAGCTGGGTGAGGTTATATGATAAACTAAATAAAAAGGAATTTCTGGTTTTTAATACCCATTACGATCACATTGGCGTTCAGGCCAGAATTGAATCGGCTAAATTGTTAAAGCAAAAGATACAGCAAATTGCCCCAACTTTGCCTGTTGTTTTCACCGGCGATTTAAACGTAACACCAGAAACTGAAGCTATTGCTACTATAAAATCTTTCCTGATTGACGCTAAAGAAGTTTCTGCCGAAAAACCTTACGGGCCAACCGGTACTTTTAATGCTTTTCACTTCGATAGCGATCTGAAAGACCGTATCGATTACATTTTCGTAAACAAAGGATTTAAAGTGCAGAAATTTGCAGTATTATCCGATAGTAAAGATAAAAGGTATTATTCTGATCACCTGCCTGTTTTTGCCAGACTTTGGTTTTAGGGAAAGAGTTGCGAAGTCTAACAGGGTATGTGATTTTGGAGGACTTCGCAAGTCAATATATGGAATGCTGTCATTTTCCTTTATTTATTACATCAAGATTGTTGGTTTAGCTTTCTCCTTTTGGCTTTAAATAATATCTTTGCGTTTTATAATTCTTGAAACTGAATTGCGACACTTTTAAGTCTCAAATCTCATGTCTTGAATCTCAAATCTCAATAAATGAAAATATCATATAACTGGTTAAAACAATTTGTACAGATAGATAAAACACCTCAGGAACTTTCTTTAATCTTAACCAATGTAGGTTTAGAAGTAGAAAGTGTAGAGAAAGAACAACCTGTTGTAGGTGGTTTGGCTGGTTTAGTTATTGGCGAAGTATTAACCTGTGTACAACATCCAAACGCCGATCGTTTACGGGTAACTACGGTAAATGTTGGGGGAAGCGAAAACTTGCAGATTGTTTGTGGCGCACCAAATGTTGCTGCCGGACAAAAAGTGGTTGTGGCAACTGTGGGTACAACTGTTTATCCGTTAGAAGGTGAGCCATTTAAAATTAAAGAATCAAAAATCAGGGGCGAGCTTTCGCAGGGAATGATTTGCGCTGAAGATGAGATTGGTTTAGGTAAATCGCACGATGGGATTATGATTCTGGCCAATGATACTGAAGTAGGTATCCTGGCAAAAGATCATTTTAAGATGGAAGATGATTACGTTTTCGAAATCGGTTTAACGCCAAACCGTGCTGATGCAGCTTCGCATTTAGGTGTAGCCAGAGATTTGGCTGCTTACTTCAGAAGCGAATACGAAATTCCTGATCTTACTGCTTTTAAAACAGATAACGAAAACCTGGTTATTCCGGTAGAGGTTGAAGATTTGGATGCATGCCCTCGTTATAGCAGTGTTACCATTTCTGGCGTTACGGTTACCGAATCGCCTGAGTGGTTAAAAGATAAACTGAAAGTAATTGGTTTGCGCCCCATTAACAATGTGGTAGATATTACCAATTATGTATTGCATGGTTTAGGTCAGCCGTTACATGCTTTCGATGCCGATAAAATTGCCGGTGGAAAAGTGATTGTTAAAAAAGCAGCCGAAGGTACACCTTTCGTAACCCTTGATGATGTTGAGCGTAAATTAAGTGCAGATGATTTAATGATCTGCAATGCCGATGCGCCAATGTGTATAGCTGGTGTTTTTGGTGGAAAAACTTCGGGTGTTGATACAGAGACTAAAAATATCTTTTTGGAAAGTGCTTACTTCAATGCAGTTTCGGTACGTAAAACAGCTAAAAGACATGGCTTAAAAACCGACGCTTCTTTCCGTTTTGAGCGTGGTACCGATCCTGAAATTACCGTTACTGCATTAAAATATGCTGCTTTACTGATTAAAGAACTGGCCGGTGGCGAAATTTCTTCATCAGTTTCTGATATTTATCCAAAACATATCCGTCCGTTTGAGTTCGAGGTAAGTTATACCAATATCAATAAGCTGATCGGCGCAAATATCCCTTCGGCAGAAATTAAACACATTATTACTGCTCTGGGCATTTCGGCTACCAGCACTTCTGATGATACCCTGGCTTTAAGGGTGCCTTCGTTTAAGGTAGATGTTACGCGCGAGTGCGATATTACCGAAGAGGTTTTACGTATTTATGGGTACAACAATATCGAAATCCCGGCTAAGGTTAATGCGTCCTTATCTTATAGCATTAAGCCAGAGAAGGAAAACACGCATAACGTAATTGCCGATATGCTTACTGCTAATGGTTATGCTGAGATTCTGTGTAACTCGTTAACCAAATCGGCTTATTCAAAAAATATAGACGAGGCTGTGTTTATTTTAAATCCGCTAAGCAGCGATTTAAATGTAATGCGCCAGAATTTATTAATGCCTGCCTTAGAAAGCGTAGCTTACAACCAGAACCGTAAAAATGCCGATGTGAAGTTTTACGAATTCGGTAAAACCTATCACCTCATTAACGAACAATATGTGGAGCGTCCGCGGTTGTTGCTGTTAATTTCGGGTGCAAAACAAGGCGAGCAATGGAACCAGAATTCTAAACCAGCTACCTTTTATAACTTAAAATCGGCGGTTGATGCCATTATTGCGCGTTTAGGCATATCTGCTTATCAAAGCGATGCACTAACGAACGAAGATTTTGCCTATGGTATTAAATATTTCCGTGGCGATAAAACCCTGGTAAGCTTCGGTGCAGCTTCTAAAGCCGACCGTAAAGTGGCCGATGTAAACGCCGAAGTTTTCTATGCCGATTTCGACTGGGCTGTTTTACTGGATATCGTTAAGAAAAATAAAATCGTTCACAAAGATGTTGCAAAGTATCCGCAGGTACGCCGCGATCTTTCTTTGTTAATCGATCAGCAGGTTACTTTCGATACCCTAAAAGGAATTGCATTTAAAACCGATAAGAAACTCATTAAAGAAGTTGGCGTTTTTGATGTGTATGTGGGCGATAAATTGCCGGCAGGGAAAAAATCTTATGCGTTAAACTTTATCCTGCAGGATGAAGAGCAGACTTTAACCGATAAGCAGATTGACAATACCATGCAGAAATTAATCGCGAATTTAACTGCACAAGCTGGCGCAGAAATTAGGAAATAAAATATAAATTCGTATTTTTAGAAATAAATTCATGACTTCTGTTGCAGATCAATTAGATAAGGTATTACAAAAAACGGCTCGGGTATTGGAGTTATGTAATGCGCTACAGGAAGAAAATGATTTATTAAAGCTTGAAAATCAATCGTTAAAAGTTGCAATCGATACTTCGAAAGGCAAAAATGTAGAACTTGAAGAAAAATTAAGGGTTACAAAATTGGCTAAGAGTATAGAAGGAACAAGTGAAAAATCGCTTGATATAAAACAAAAAATTAACGATTTTGTGCGGGAGATTGATAAAAGTATCGCATTATTGAAAAAATAAATGGTGCGGGGAAATCAGAAACTAAGCTAAACAAATGGGAGAAATCTCGATTAAAATAACCATTTCCGACCGTATTTATCCACTAAAGGTAAATATGGAAGAGGAAGAAATTGTGAGACGGGCGGCAAAAATGATCAATGAGCGCATAAAAGATTATCAGGATAATTATGCGGTTAGAGATAAGCAGGATCTTCTTTCTATGGCAGTGCTACATTATGCAACAGCCGTATTAAGAACAGAAAATAAAGTACAAAACCAGGATACTGCTGTTGCCGATAAAGTCGAAGAATTGGATGTTTTACTCAATAATTTCTTTTCAAAATAGGATCGTTCTTTATATTTTTTGTCGTACTGAATGCAATGAAGGAACCTGGGGCGTTTGTCTCCGGTTTCGGGAGCAGTTTTAGCGCCATGCGCCATGCTCTATTCGCCAGTTGGACAGAACACATATTAGCACAAAAATATAGCCGCAGCTAGTTTTTGAGTTTCAAATTTTATAAAACTTAACACTTCAATATCTATAGGGTTAAGAGGGCGTATTTCATCTGCTTTGCACCTGAAAATGGCTTAAACCCTAATTATGCTTAGTTGAGGTTTAAAATGTATGAGACTTTAAAAAATTAGTTGCGGTTTTTTTTTACTTAAAAAACAAAATGGAAATAGTTGAAATATTAGGATACGTGTTTGCCGTAATTGCAGGTATCGCTATCGGAGTAGTGGTGGGAAGATTCCTTCTGCGTAACTTACTGAAACAGCAGGAAGTGGCTGCACAGAACAAGGTGAAGAAGATTTTAAAAGATGCAGAAAACAATGCCGAAATCTTAAAAAAGAATAAATTGCTCGAAGCCAAAGAGAAATTTTTACAGTTAAAAGCTGAGCACGAGCAAGAGGTAAACGCCAAAAACAATACCATTAACCAGCGCGAAAACACCATGAAGCAGAAAGAGCAATCGGTGAACCAGCGCATGGAAAACTTCAATAAAAAAGAACAGGAGCTTGATAAGCAAAAAAGTAACCTTGAAAAACAAACCGATCTTGCTGTAAAAAAACAAGAGGAGGTTGAAGTATTGAAAAACCAGCACCTTAAGCAACTGGAAACCATTGCAGGCCTTTCGGCGGAGGAAGCTAAAGAACAATTGGTAGAAAACCTGAAACAAGAGGCCCGTACACAGGCCATGATGCAGGTGAAAGATATTGTGGATGAAGCCAAATTGACAGCCAGTAAAGAAGCTAAAAAAGTGGTAATCCAAACCATTCAGCGTACAGCTACCGAGGCTGCTATCGAAAATTCGGTTTCAATTTTCCACATCGAAAGCGATGAGATTAAAGGTCGTGTAATTGGTAGGGAAGGTAGAAATATTCGTGCACTGGAAGCAGCTACCGGTATCGAAATTATTGTTGATGATACTCCTGAAGCCATTATCTTATCAGGTTTCGATCCCGTAAGAAGAGAGATTGCCCGTTTGGCTTTACACCGTTTGGTAACCGATGGTCGTATCCACCCGGCGCGTATTGAAGAAATTGTAGCCAAAACCAAAAAGCAAATCGAAGATGAGATTGTAGAAATTGGCGAGCGTACTGTAATTGATTTAGGTATCCATGGTTTACACCCTGAGCTAATTCGTATGGTTGGCCGTATGCGTTACCGTTCATCTTATGGTCAGAATTTATTGCACCACTCGCGCGAGGTAGCTAATTTCTGTGCTACCATGGCTGCTGAGCTTGGCTTAAATGCAAAAATGGCTAAACGTGCAGGTTTACTACACGATATTGGTAAAGTGCCTGATGATAACCCTGAATTGCCACACGCAATTTTAGGGATGCAACTGGCCGAAAAATACAAAGAACACCCTGAAATTTGCAATGCCATTGGTGCCCACCACGATGAAATTGAAATGACATCGATGATTTCGCCAATTATCCAGGCTTGTGATGCCATTTCTGGTGCCCGCCCGGGTGCCCGTAGAGAGGTTGTTGAAAGTTACATTAAGCGTTTGAAAGATTTAGAAGAACTGGCTTTATCTTATCCTGGTGTAGAAAAAACTTTCGCTATACAGGCCGGTAGAGAGTTACGTGTAATTGTAGAAAGCGAGCGCATTACCGATGCGCAGGCCGAATTACTGGCAGCTGATATTTCTACCCGTATCCAAACCGAAATGACTTATCCGGGGCAGATTAAGGTTACCGTAATCAGGGAAACCCGTTCGGTAGCTTTTGCTAAGTAATACTTTTAAGACCTTATAGGTTTTTAAAACCTATAAGGTCTGGAAGAAATCAATAAACAAAATACAAAGCGATGGATATTCCATCGCTTTTTTTATGAGGTCAATTTGGCTCCACATAATTTTTGTAAAAAAAAATGGTATTTGTAGCATATTCCTTTAAGCTTGCGTTTAGATGCAAAACGATTAGTATGAAAAAAATACTTTACCTCTCCATTTTTATGATCGCGTTGATCAGTTTAGGCTGTAAAAAGGATCGAAATGATGAAAAAATTGAAATCACTACCGATAATTTAACCACTTGTCCGAAAGATTTTAACTGTACATATTTATATAATGACAATGCCGATTTTGGTGATTCCTTTTTTTTGGATCTTAAAAAAGGTAATTACAGGGTTTTTAAGTACAGTGCTTTATTAGGGAATGGATTTTATGCAAAATACATTAACATTAGGGTTCCAATTAATGTTACCCAATTTAAATTAACCAGTGCGCAAATTTTAGAAGGAAATTTACATTTCGCTAATCCCTGTCCAACTTGTAATACCATAGGTTTTAATGTAACAGGTGGTAGTTTTAAGGGTGTCAAAATTGCTGGCTCATCACCAAAATGGTTGTTGGATGGCGAAGTTTATTTAGGTGCAACAGGCTCAGTTTCTTCTGTTAGGGATACTATTCGCATTAAGCAATATTTTACACCAGATCCTGTAAAAATTTAAATTTAATCTGGCTTATTGCTAATAGTGATCAGTATTCACTGCTTTTTTTTGCTGATTTATCAACATCTGTGCTTATCTGTGTAAATCTGTGGTTAAAACTTAGGTTGCACCAAAAATATTTTTTTATTTTTACATAATGAGCAAGCAAACCATACCATTAGAACCCAAACGTCCGGTTGATGTACTTTTCGATAAATATGCCGAGAGCCATCAAAATCCAACCAATAAACTGGTGCACTGGATCTGCGTACCTTTAATTGTTTTCAGCTTGCTGGGCTTAGTGTGGCAAATTCCTTTTCCATATATTGGTTTTTTAGGGAGTTACAATGGTTTTTTCAACTGGGCCTCTTTTTTGCTTGCCTTTAGCTTGTATTATTATTTTACGCTATCGCCGGTATTGTTTTTCTTAATGATTTGGGTGGTGGGCCTGATGAGTTATATCATTGTTAAAATTGAACAGGCTGTTGGGCTGGGCAGTGGAATGGCTTATGGTATCTATGCCGCTATATTCGTGGCCACCTGGATCGGGCAGTTTATCGGCCATAAAATTGAAGGTAAAAAGCCATCCTTTCTGGATGACGTTAAGTTCCTGTTAATCGGCCCCATCTGGTTATTGCACTTCATTTGCAAGAAGACTGGTATTAAGTACTAATACAATGCGAGGTAACATTAAATTAACTTTTAAATAAACTAAAGTTAATTAACATCTAACATACAGCTAACATTGTGGTAATAGCTTTGCCTAAAATTAAATACAGGCAAATTGGACTTAATCACAATTTTTAGAAAAACGGCATTAACGATGCTGGTTTTATTTCTCGGCATAACAGCTTATGCACAAACAGGTAAAATTTCGGGTGTTATATCAGATAAAAAAACTGGCGAAACACTAATTGGTGTAACTGTTAAGATTAAAGGTACTACCAAAGGTGTTTCTACCGATGTAGATGGTAAATACATTCTTCAAGCCATGGCCAATGGCAAATATACCCTTGAATTCTCATACGTAGGATACCAAACCAAAGAAGTATCTGAGGTAGAAGTAAAAGGACCATCAGTCACCAGTTTAAGTGTAGTGCTTAGCGAAACCGGCGGACAAAACCTGCAGGAGGTTGTAGTAAAAGCAAGCTTTAAACAGGAATCGGTTAACTCGCTATATGCAAGACAAAAGAATAGTGCGGTTGTTTCTGATGGTGTTTCAAGTGATCAGATTAAAAAGTCACCAGATAGAAATACTTCTGACGTTTTAAAAAGAGTAAGCGGTGCCACTATTCAGGACAATAAGTTTGTTGTAATTAGGGGCTTGAGTGATCGTTATAATACTGCAACGCTTGATGGTGCTTCATTACCAAGTACGGAGCCAAACCGTAAAGCTTTCTCATTTGATATTGTTCCTTCAAACTTAGTTGATAATCTAATTGTAAGTAAAACTGCTACACCAGATTTGCCGGCTGATTTTACAGGTGGTGCAATTCAAATAGCAACCAAAGATATTCCCGATAATAATTTTATCAGTTTTGGTGTAGGCGCAGGTTACAATACGGCCTCTACATTTAAAGATTTTAGAAGTGGAGTAAGAACAGCAACTGATTATTTCGGTTTCGATAATGGTGACAAGGCTTTGCCTGCTAATTTTCCGTCGCGCAATAGAATTATAGGTGGAACCCTAACACCAGCTCAGGGTATATCAGCTATGAATAGCCTTTCAACCGACTGGAAAACTTATAACAATACAGCATTACCAAGTCAAAACTATCAGTTTACTATAGGCAGGGTTAAAGACTTTAAAGAAAGCAGTAATAGACTTGGTGCGTTATTTTCATTAACATATAGAAATTCACAAAACATCAGTACTGACGTAATTCGCGATTATGTAAATTTTGATTATCATGATAATGTTTATAAGTTCTCGACTAATTTAGGAGGATTGGCAAATTTCGCCTACACTTACGGTAAGAGTAAAATTACTTTCAAAAATATCTACAACAGAACTTACGATGATCAGTATTTGACCAGGGATGGTTACAATAGCGATAGAAATCGTGATATCAAGTTTTATGCATTCGATTTAATGCAGAAATCTTTATTTAAGTCTACCTTAGAAGGTACTCATCCATTTGGGGAAAATAATTCTAAAATTAATTGGTCACTAAGTTATGCCAATATTTTAAATGACCAGCCTGATCAGAAAAAAGTTTCTTACCAAAGAGACCCAACAACAGCTGGTACCGATAATTATGTTTATGTAGCCAATACAGGTACTGTAAGTAAGGAAAATGCCAGATTATTTTCAAAATTAAATGAGGATAACTTTAGCGGAGGGGTAAATTATACATTACCAGTAAAAATGTTTAGTCAGGCTTCAACGTTTAAGGCAGGTTTAAGTTCTATTTACCGCGATCGTACTTTTGATGCAAGGTTTATTGGTTTTAAGGCAAATACAAGTGCGCCGAATGCAGATGAAATCGTAAGAAGGCCGCTAAGTACTTTATATGCCAAAGATGCAATTAATAGTGGTGCATATTCTTTAGACGATATTTCTTTAGATGCCGATAGTTATAACGCAAATTCATTAACTAACGCAGGTTATTTGATGTTGGATAATAAATTAGGAGAAAAATCCAGATTGGTATGGGGAGTTAGAGTAGAACAGTTTAATGTAGTACTTGATGCTAAGGTGCCTTCTCCTGAAACTTCTGTGGACGATAATTACGTAGATGTTTTGCCATCTGTAAATTACACATACAGTTTAACGCCAAAAGTAAATCTAAGAGCTTCTTATTACCGTACCCTGGCCAGACCAGAATTTAGGGAACTGGCTTTGAGTTCTATTTACGATTATGAGCAATTGGCGTCGCTACAGGGAAATCCAATGCTAAAGGAAGCAAAAATCGACAATGCCGACGTTCGTTTTGAATTTTATCCACAGGCTGGACAAATCATTTCGATATCAGGTTTTTACAAAAAATTCCACAATGCGATCGAATCGTTTAACAGTGATGGTGGCTCTTCAAGAATTATCACATATATCAATTCAGATCAGGTAAATGTGTATGGATTAGAACTTGAATTCCGTAAATCGTTGGATTTTATTGCCAAAACGGATTTCTTGAAGAAGACAACTTTTTACACCAACCTATCTTTCATTAAATCAAAAGTTGAAACAAACAACACAGGTATCAACTTAAAAGAAACTTCCAGACCAATGGTTGGTCAGGCTCCATATATAATCAATGCAGGTTTGCAACATAGCTTCTTAAATGATAAGTTAAATTTTAACGCACTATATAACAGAGTTGGTCGCAGATTGAATGTTGCAGGTGGTGTTTTATTCCCTGCGGTATGGGAAGCCCCAAGAAATGTAGTCGATCTTCAATTGGCCTTAAAAGTACTAAAGAGCAAGGGAGAACTTAAATTTAATGCTGGTGATATTTTGAATAACCGCATCACCCAATACTACGACAACGATTTTGATAAAAAATACGACCCATCAAAAGGTGATGCTACGATTAGCAGTTATAAACCAGGTGGTAATTATTCATTATCTTTTTCATACACTTTTTAGTGTTAAGAAAAGGTTAATCATTTCTGTTAATGGTAATGATATCTTAAAATAAGCGTAATCTAAGAATTACATCGAGATCATAATTTTATAAAAATAAAGTAAAGAAAAAGTAAAATGAAAAAACAATTATTACTTTGCGCAATGAGCGTATTGGTTTTCTTGGCAAGTTGCTCAAAAAGCACAGTTGATGAAGATATTAACCCGCCAGTAGCAGCTAATACTGTTGAGGTTTCTGGTGACGTTGCTGCAAGCACCACATGGTCTGCAAGTAAAATATACGTGCTAAAAGGTAACGTATTTGTAACTAACAATGCTACTTTAACGATTGAGCCTGGAACAATTATAAAAGGCGATAAAGCTACTAAAGGTGCTTTGGTTATAACAAGAGGTGCGAAAATTATGGCTGTTGGTACAGCTGATAAGCCAATTGTATTTACTTCAAGTATTGCTGCCGGTGCACGTAAAGAAGGTGATTGGGGTGGTGTGATCTTATTGGGTAAAGCACAGAACAATTTGGGTACTTCAGTTCCAATTGAAGGTATTTCTGATGCAACCGATAAAGGTAAACACGGTGGTACTGATAACGCTGATAACTCAGGTACAATGAAATATGTTCGTATCGAATATGCAGGTATTGCTTTAAGTCCTGATAACGAGATTAATGGTTTAACTTTTGGTTCAGTAGGATCAGGTACAACTATCGATTTTATCGAAGTTTATCGTTCAGGTGATGATGCCTACGAATGGTTCGGTGGTGCTGTTAACTGTTCTCACTTATTGGCTATTGATACCTGGGATGATGATTTTGATACAGATAACGGTTTTTCTGGTAAAGTTCAGTTTGGCTTAGCACAACGTTTAGCTGTAACTGCTGACGTTTCTGGTTCAAACGGTTTCGAATCTGATAATAACGCAGCCGGAGATAATGCTACGCCACAAACATCAGCTATATTCTCAAACATGACTATTTTAGGCCCAGTAGGTTCTGGCGGTAGCAGCATTAATGCTAACTTCCAACACGGTGCTCAAATTCGTCGTAACTCAGCAATTAGTATTTTTAACTCTGTAATTGTTGGGTATACAGAAGGTGTGTTTTATGATGATGCATTACCAGCTGGTGGAACATTAAATTCTTCTGGAAATTTAGTAGCTGGTAGATCGGTGTTTGCTAATAACCTGGTATACAATAGCAACAGTAAGAGCAATCAGATTAAAGCATCGAATGCAACTGCATTAGGTGTAATTAGCCCACTATTAACTGCAGTTGCTGCAAATAATACATTTGATGGTGCTGCTTTAGCTGCAAGCATCTTTACTGATCCTTATAAATATTCGTCAGATTTAGTTGCAACTGCAAGAGTTGGCGTTCCTAACTTTACTGTAGTAGCAAATTCTGCTGCAGCATCTGGAGCTTCATTTGCTAATGCAAAATTAACTTCAGGATTTACAAGTGTAGCTTTTAAAGGTGCTTTTGGTTCTGAAAATTGGGCTTCAGGTTGGGCTCATTTTGATCCTCAATCATTACCTTACACCACTCCAGGTGCTGTTAAATAATTGAACTTAAATTTATAAGTAGAAGAAGCCAGAAGAGATTCTGGCTTTTTGCGTTTACCATCTTTAAACCTTTGACGACAATCATCTTAGAACAGCGCGTAGATTTGACTTTTATTTAATATATTTTTAATAGTGCTTCTTTATTATTGTTTATGAAAAATATAAAAATTAATGTGCTCAAAATTGTAATAGTTACATTTTTGTTGGCTGCAGCTTTAATAGGCTGTAAGAAAGATGAAGTCGTGCCAGAGACGGTAATCCATCCGGAGAAAATTTCTGAAATAGAATTTTCAAAACTCACTCAATTTATATCAGTAACGACAGGTGCGCCAAAAAGCGAGATTATTTATAACGAAAAAAGCAAAGAATACATTGTTTATGGATGGTTTCACAAAAGTTTAGCGGATACTCAATCTGAATATGATATGGCAAATGAATATAAAGCTACTTACGAAAAATAATATGAAAAAACATTTTTTTCTTTTAATAGCTTTCATAGTGATAGCTTTAACTTCTCGAGCTCAGATTGTATTACAACAGTTTCAAATTGATAAAAATCGTACTCAGAATGATGCGCTAATAGTACCTACAACAAGTACGGCTACTTCATTTAAATTTGTAGCTATATTGGCTAGAAATCCAGTGTCTACCGGAGGATATGTCAGTGGTAATTGTAAAATTTCATTAGTCTATACCGAGACTGCAAGTGGTGATGCGGCAATTAAAAATGATCCATCGACGATTACGCTTGGTACAAAGGATGTAACATCTTCTGACTACGATAAGACGCTAGCTTCTCTATTTGATATAGATGCAACATTACCTGCGCACAAAACTAGTGGGAGAATACTCTTGCTAGTTGAATACCTAGATTATTCCAATCAATCAAAAACAATTTATTCAAATACGAGGTATGGTATTTATGTAGTTCCACCAACTAAATCTAATATTTATTTGGTGTCACACAAAGGTAGTACATCTGATTTTAATGATATTTTTCAACTTGTAACTACTGTTCCATCGGGATGGCAGAATAGTGGAATCTCCTTCAAGGCTTTTACAAGTTCAAATGCTTTAGATATGAATGGAGTGGTTGCTATATATCAGCATAAATTTAAAGTTTTTGATCAATCAACCGGGCTATTAGGTGATCCCAGAGAAATATTTTATTATTCAACATCTCAAACGCTAACTGTAACACCATTTTTAGGGTACACATATCAACTTGAGAGTAGCAGTATTGCATTTTATGCTTTTAGTACGCAAGTTGCTGGCACGATACCTGTTTATCAATGTAGTCATAAAAATGCCCCTATTCAATTGTATCTTTCAAGTAATGCAGATATAGCAGACTCATACAACACACAGACTGCTTTTTATGCTTTCCCGATTTAATACTAATTAAATTTTAGAGTACACTTATTTATAGACCTTTCAGCTAACAAAGGTTGTGAGTTTGTTTTTTAAATTAATCTTTGTTTACACCACTCCAGGTGCGGTTAAATAATTTGAGTTAAAAAACTAAAATAGAAAAAGGCCGGAAGCAATTCCGGCCTTTTTGTGTTTATCTTATTTTGATTCAGCTTCTTCCTTTACAGGAGCTTTTACTTTTTTTGCTGCAACAACTTTAACTGGTTTTTCTTTAGCAGGGGCAACAACCGGTGTTTCTTCTTTTATAAATGGAGTTATAGAATCGCTGGTGCCTGAAATGGAAACTTTTTTGGCTAACTGTTTAGCAAATTTCCCGATTACTTTATCTGCTTTTTTTGATTTGCCATATTGATTAACAACTTCGTTAAATGCAAGGGCTAATTTAGTTTCAAGTTCTTTACGTGTTTTTTTGCTTGTCGAGTGCGTTTTCGACCTGGATTTGTTCTTTTTCATTTAACTGATATGGGTTTCTCCAAAGGTAAAAAAACCGAAAGTTAAATTAATATTATGATTATGTTAACACAGAGAGCTGTGCTTAACATGTAAAATATTTCAGCTAACTTAGTATAGGTCAGATCTGTTAAGTTTTAATCCGTCGAATATGAACTATCCAGTATTAATCGGGGTTGCTGTTCTGGTAATTATTTTAATTGCCTATCTAATTAAAAGAAACCAGCAGGATAAAAAGAAGTTTGAGGAAGATACCATCGACACCGAATTACCGCCTGAAAAAGACGATAAGGAGAATGTTTAAAAATTAACTCCCGGGGCTACATCGCCACCTAAATCTAAAGTGTTTTGAAAAGCTTCGAGGTAACTAAGTAAATGTCGTTCGGCATTGGCATACGAAGTAAAGGTTGAGGCCGGTACATTGGCTTCCTGCTCGCTGGTGTTTTTAAAATGCGAACTCACCTGAAAGGTAAAGGTAGTATCATTGTTAATTGGCGATAGGATCCGCGCTTTAACCGGATGACCATGAATTTCGACAAAGAATTCTTTAATAACAGTATATATGATAGCAGCCATGGGGTAATCTCCTTTACCGATAAAAGTACTGCAAAATAACCTGTTAATGTGCTTGTTATTAATAAGATAATGTTTTGTTAATACTGAATTAACTTAAATTTAATGTCTAAGGCCTTTTATTTTTTTGTAGGCTCGTATGCGTATACAATTTCGTATTTAATGTTTTTAAGCTTGTTTGCAAGCTGGCCAATCTTTAAATCTTGCGCCTGTGGCGTGGGTTCGCAAAAAGAATATTTTTTGCCTTTATAAGTTATAAATTCGCCCACAGGTTTATCAAACTGTACTGCCATGGTAAGGTGTGTGGGGTACAATAAGGCCACCATAGGTAAATTGTAAATTTCCTTTACCAGGTAAAAGAACAGCGCTGCTCGGTCGTCGCAATCGCTGTATTTATTTAGCAAGGTTTGCTCAGGCGACAGTCTTTTTTCGGCACCAAAGTTTTGTTCATCGTTTTCGTATAAAAATGCATACCGTGTAAAACGCATTAGGTAGTCAACCCCTTTTTTCTGATCCATGCCTTTTAAATTACCCTTTATAATTGGAATCAGCGAACTGTAGGTTTCTCGGCTTAATGGAATGTTAAAATAACTTTCAAAATCAACACCTGGGTAATTTTTAAAAATAGCTTGCACATCTTCATTCACCTTTAATTTGAAGTGGTAAATTTTTTGACGGTAGCTAAACTCTACATCTTTTTCAGCATAATTTTCTGGCTTAAAATCAGGCATACGGGTAACTTTGTACGAAAAAGCATTTTTGGCCTCGGGAATAGTGACGTTAACCGGTTTGTAGGCATCGGCCTGTTTAAATAGTTTTCCGTAATCGTGGTAATTGAGGCACATGTACTTTTCCCCATCAATCATGAAAAACGGGATATCGCTGATGTTCTCTTCATTTCTCACATAAAAAATAACCTGATCATTACCCACTGCCACCCGGGCATCGTAGCCGCATTTACTCAGTAAAAACCATTTGTACAAAGTATAACGGAAATAGTTATCGGCTTTGGGACTGATCTGCTCTGCAGTTTTACGGATCAGTTGATAGTAAATCCAGTCGTTGAGGTCGTACTTTTCCTGGTAATTTTTTAGGGCAGCAATTAATGGTGCATAATGGCCGGCCGATACATAACTGTAAAACTGTGCCGTTTCGGCGGCAGTTGCTTTTTGAGCAGTTTTAAAGACGATAGAAGAATCGATACTGAAATTGAAAGTACCATTATAAAAATCGAATGAGTAGTTCTGTCCCTTTGCCGTAATTGCATTTAACGACAGGGAGGCGAACAAAAACATGCTCAATAAATATGTATAAATCCTTCTTCTCAAACCGCACGATATTTGGTTACATTAAATTTACTTATAATTAACACAAAAGCAACAATTTCTTTATGTTAAGATATAGCCTGTTACTTAATCAAGAGTTAATATTGAGAAAGAGTTTTTTGTATTACACCTTTAAGAAAAACGTTTAAAAGCTGTTTGCCTGGGAGGAGAAATGTACAGTAAAAGAAAGTCTATATATAACATTTCATTAATATGAACTTAACAAGCTGCCTGTACTTTTGTGGCATAAATATTTGGTTAGTATTTATAAAGTTTAGGTTAGTTGATAATAAAAAACCCAGATGGATGTCTGGGTTTTTTTATTGCTTAAATTATAAGTTCTTGCCAAGTTTTTCGAGCATTTCTGGTGGAATGTTGTGGGTATCTACCACTAAGAAACCATCCAGGCAATCAGAAAACTTCGGATCGATATTGAAAGAAATAATCTTTGCATTCAGGTTCATGTATTGTCTTAACAGCACCGGAATTTTGATGTGCGAGTTTTCGATATCGCCAATAATACTATCCAGGTCTTTAAACGATTCGCTGCTATCTACCAAAGTATCGGTAGCAATAGGCAATAAATCGGCCTTAAATTTATTTCTCGGTTTAACATATTTGGCCATTTCGTAATCGAAGTGGTTTTTGGTAATGTAATCAACAATCAGTGCCTTACTAAACTTCGAAAAGTTATTGCTGATACTTACCGGACCAAACATGTAGCGGTATTGCGGGTTATCGATCAGGTATTTTAAAATACCTTTCCAAAGTAAAAACAATGGAAGTGGTTTACCCTGGTACTCTTTTCTGATCCACGAGCGACCTAATTCGATACCCTGTCTCAACATCGGGTAAAACTGGTCTTTCATTTTAAACAATTCAGAGAGATAGAAACCACGGCGGCCCATACTTTCTAAAATTTCGTCGCCTTTACCAATGCGGTAGGCACCTACAATATTTTCCAGTTCCCTATCCCATATAAATAAGTGGTTATAGTAAATGTCGTAGTTATCGAGATCTATTTTCTTGTTGGTACCTTCGCCAACCTCACGGAAAGTGATTTCGCGCAGACGGCCAATTTCCCTTAAAATATTCGGGATTTTTAAAGTCGGAACAATATAAACCTCGTAGTTTTTCTCGGTCCACACCTTAAAATCTTCCAGCTGCTCTACTTCTCCTTTAATCAGCACACGCGAAGTTTCTTCAATTACCTCGGCAGCCTTCTTTTTAATCTTGAACAGATTAAGCGGATTGAACAGTTTTTTCTCGGTATCTAAACCAATACCTAGTGCATAAGTACGCGCCCTTAAAAAGTCCATCAGCTTGTTGCTGCTGTTCATGTGCGAAATTTCTGAAACCGCAATTGGCTTACCAATTCTTACTTTAATGGTACGGCCATGCTTGTTTAAAAACTCAGAAGGTAATTTGGCTGTACGCAGGGTAGGGTGGATGAAACTCAGGATATTGAAAAATACACCATTGTTACCGTGGAAATAAATCGGTACCACCGGTACTTTTGCTTTGGCAATCAGTTTTCCAACTACAGGGTGCCACATCCTGTCGGTTACCTGCTGGGCATCGAGTTTAAAGGTCGAAACTTCGCCTGCAGGGAAAATACCAATTGGCGTACCGTTTCTAAGTAAATCGAAAGTTGTTTTTAAACCACTGATACTTGATGAGTGCTGAACATTTTCGAATGGGTTAACAGCAACAAAAAACTCGTCGAGGTTAGGTATTTTCTTTAAAATGAAGTTTACCATCACCTTGGCGTCGGGGCGTACTGTGCATAAAAGCTTAACCAGCGCCAGGCCTTCAACACCACCATAAGGGTGATTGGCAATGGCAATAAATGGCCCGGTTTTAGGTATACTGTTTAAATCATCTTCATCAAATTCGATAGAAACGCCAATGGTTTCTAATATTTTATCTACAAATTCTAAGCCTCTAAAGTGTTGGTTTTGAGCGAAAACGTCGTTAATGTCGTTCAGTTTCATGATCTCCATCATCAAACCTGCCAAACCTGGTACACCTAGCTTATCTATCTTGGTTGCTTTCGCAAACTCAGATGTAGTAATAATCTTCATATAAAATTCTTTGTGGCGTTGATAGGCAAAACCTATACTGTTTTGCAATCCCAAAAATAAGATTTATATTTATAATACACATGTCATATCGCACCTATGAGAATTTGGCTCAACAAACATTTCGGTTTTAGTAAAGGCGAATTCAATGGTTTGTTGTTTCTGGTGCTGCTCATTATGGTAATTAAGGCCATACCTTATATATATGATTACTCTAAACCGGTTGAAAAAGATGATCCTACACTTGTATCGCAAATACAGCATTTAAAGCTTGTAGATGAAGAACATCAGGTTTATACCCAGGCAAGAACTAACTATACCGATAAGAAAAGAAATATCCGGTTCTTTAATTTTGATCCCAATACTTTACCGGTTACAGGTTGGCAGAGTTTCGGCTTATCGCCAAAACAGGCTGTGCAGCTATTGTAAATTATACAAAGAAAGGTGGGCGGTTTTACAAGCCCCAGGATCTCCATAAAATGTATACCATTTCGCCAGAGCTGTACCAGAAATTGCTGCCTTATGTTCAGATAGCAGATCAGCACCCATTAACGATAAAAGTTTTGTTCCTTTTGAAAAGAAAGCGTACGTTAAAACGGTAATTGTTGATATCAATACAGCCGACTCTGCACAGCTGGATGAAATAAAGGGGATAGGAGGCACTTTTGCCAAGCGGATTATTAAATACCGCGAGCGTTTGGGGGGCTTTTACAAAACAGAGCAGTTGATGGAAGTGTACGGACTGGATGAGCAAAAATATGCCGAAATTAAAGATCAGCTATCCATTAGTAAGGGTGCTCTTAAAACCATCAACATCAATACCGCAGTTTTTAACGATTTGAAAGGCAATCCCTATTTGTCTTTTAAACAAATTAATGCCATTATCCAGTACCGAAAGCAACATGGTAATTATTCGGGAATTGATGATTTAAAAAAGATTGTGCTTTTAAACCCGGAAGTGGTTGATAAGATAAGCCCTTATATTTCTTTCTAATCATACCCTTCGGATGATGAGTTCGCTATTTGTGAACAATGAAGTGGTAATACCCGAGGATATTTACAAGCACAAAACGTCCCATAGGGACGATTCCCCGGTAGCAAATAACCATGGTTATTTGTGTTTTGTTCCATAAGAACGTTTGGTAGATATGATCAGTTTGTTAAGTTAATCTGAATAAAATCACGATCATGCCAAATAGCATCTATTTTTTAAAAAAAAATAAAAAAAAAACTTTCCAGGCTAATTTCAAGGTTTAAAATTTAACGGCCTAACTTATTGAACCGAATACCATTTCATTCTGCAATTGCGCCAATATTTATTGGTAATTAACTATCAAATAAATGTTTATCATTGCTGTAACTAACTATAAAATATAAATTAAATGAGCGTGAGCTTCGATTTTTCAGAAACAGAAACTCAGCAAAGTGTGCGGACAATGGTCAGCGATTTTGCTGAGAAAAATATTCGTCCATATATTATGGAATGGGATGAAGCACAGCATTTCCCGGTTGAACTATTTAAGCAACTTGGTGAATTGGGCTTAATGGGGGTTTTAGTACCCGAAGCATATGGAGGCTCAGGTTTGGGTTACCAGGAGTATGTTGATGTTATTGTTGGCGTAGCACGCGTTTGCGGTTCAATTGGCTTATCGTTAGCGGCGCACAACTCTTTGTGTACTGGCCATATTTTGACTTTTGCTAATGAAGAACAGAAACAAAGGTGGCTGCCAAAGCTGGCAACTGCCGAGTGGATTGGTGCCTGGGGCTTAACCGAAGCCAATACGGGATCTGATGCACTAAGAATGATGACTACCGCTGTTGAAGATGGCGATGACTATATTATTAACGGTGCAAAAAACTGGATTACCCACGGTAAAAGCGGCGATATTGCAGTAGTGATGGTGCGTACCGGAGAACAGGGAAGTTCTAAAGGAATCTCTGCCATTGTGGTAGAACGCGGTACACCAGGCTTTTCGGCCGGGAAAAAAGAAAATAAGCTGGGCATGCGGGCTTCAGAAACTACCGAAATGGTATTTGATAATTGCCGTGTACCGAAAGCCAATTTATTGGGCAATGTCGGCGAAGGATTTAAACAAGCCATGAAAGTTTTGGATGGTGGCCGGATTTCGATTGCTGCACTGGCCCTGGGCATTGCCAAAGGTGCTTTTGATGCAGCAGTAGCTTATTCGAAACAACGCCAGCAATTTGGTCAGCCGATTTCGAGTTTCCAGGCCATTAGTTTTAAACTTGCCGATATGGCAACTGAAATTGAGGCAGCCGAGTTATTGATTCGTCAGGCAGCGGATTTAAAAAACAGGCACCTGCCTATGACCAAAGAATCGGCCATGGCTAAATATTTTGCCTCAGAGGTTTCGGTAAAAGTAGCCACAGAGGCCGTTCAGATTTTTGGCGGCTACGGTTACACCAAGGATTTTCCGGTAGAGAAATTTTACCGCGACAGTAAATTATGTACCATAGGCGAGGGCACATCGGAAATACAAAAGATTGTGATTGCCCGGGAAGTTTTAAGTTGAGTCGAAAGACTAAAGCTTAAAGACCAAAGAAAATTGGTACATTTAAGAAGAAACAACAAACCAAATATATTATGAGCAATCCGGACGGTTTAGCCGCCTCCGGATTTTTTTATTTAAAATTTAAAAACCAGCTGGCTTGATCCATGTTCTTACTAAAGACTAAAGACTAAAGACTAAAGACTAAAGAGATGGCAAAGTACTCAGAAAAAGCTGGTGAGAAAGTAGAAGAAACCATGCACGAAATGAAAGCGGGGAAATTGAAAAGTGGCTCTGGTAAAAAGGTAACCTCTAAAAAACAGGCAATAGCAATTGGTTTATCGGAAGCCCGAAAAGAAGGCGCAAAGGTGCCGAAGAAAAGGTAAAAGGTTTATGGTATAAGGTTTTAAAAACAAATCCTTAAAAGAAGAGTTTACCCTAAACCCTAAACCCTAAACCCTAAACCCTTATTGCCCTATATCTTTCGAAGTTAAAATACTATCCACCACATAAACGCTGAATCCGCGCCAAGGCAGGGTGTTTTTGTATTCCTTATAATGTAGCTCGAAAAATTTGCCGCTATTGGCCATCATTTTATCGGCAATTGCTTTATTGGCAATAGAAAATTCGAATTCGTTGTTTTGTAAAGTGCCTGTTTGGCGCGATTTGATACCGCTCTGGATTAGTTTTCCTTCGTAAGTTTTAAAGATGTAACCTTTCTTAACTACATAATTTAATTCTCCGGCTTTAACGCCTTCGCCAAAAACAAAGAAATAACGGTAATAGCAGATTGCTGTGAGTAAAAGAACGATTATTACTGCAATAATGCTGATTGCTTTTTTGCCTGTTGTCATAGTATAAATAGTTTAGTTAAATGTAAGTAAAGAACAGTTTAGTTGGGCTAACGATTTTAATAAAAATTCTTTTTAAAAACCTTTCTCATTTTCAATATTTTACTTACATTTGCAGCCCGATAATACGGATAAATTTAAAAACCACGAGAGGAGGTATTTCAGCGTTATGATCATTATCAACATTAAAGACGGCGAATCATTAGATAAAGCCCTTAAACGTTTCAAGAAAAAGTTTGAAAAAACTGGTGTATTAAGAGAACTACGTAGCCGTCAGGCATACGAGAAGAAATCTGTTGCTCGCCGTACTGAAATTAAACATGCTGTTTACATTCAGAATATGAATCAAGATACGACTGCATAGTTGTTTAAGATATAATATATAAAAGCTCTCCTGGTTTTACATCGGGAGAGCTTTTTTGTTTTAAAAGGAATCGAAAACTTTACAATAAACAATTAATTAATGATTTCTTTATATCAAAACTATTTGTAACTTCATATCAGTACCCGCTCAAAATGATATGGCATGTTGCTAAAAAGTTTTATCACATATTTAACTCACGAGAAACGTTATTCTCAGCACACCGTTACTTCTTATCAAGCCGATTTAGAACAGTTTGAAGGGTATATCCAAAATACATTCGAGCTCGCATTTTTAGCGGTAAAACATACCCACCTCAGGAGTTACCTGGTTGATTTAATGGAGCAAGAAAATGCCGAAACCACTATCAGCCGTAAAATATCGGCCATACGCAGTTTTTATAAGTTTTTACTGAGGGAAGGGAAGATAGATCAAAACCCTACCGTTTTAATTAAGGCGCCCAAAATCCCCAAAAGACTGCCGGTATTTGTTGATGCACAAAAAATGGATCATTTACTGGATTCGGAGCATTATTTCGATGCCAGTTTTCCTTCTGTACGCGATCATGTGGTGATTGAGCTGCTTTTTGGCACCGGAATGCGTTTAGCCGAATTACTGCAATTAAAGGATACCGATATAGATGTTTACTCAGGCACAATTAAAGTTTTGGGTAAAAGGAACAAGGAACGCATTATCCCAATAAATAAATCGCTTATTAATCAGCTAAATATCTACATTGAACAAAAAAAGTTGCAAAACTTTAATAACAATTTGCTTATCTTAATCGTTACCAATACAGGTGCGGCAGCTTATCCAAAATTAATATACCGCATTGTTACCGAATACCTAAAACACGTATCAACTCATGAAAAGAAAAGTCCACACGTGTTGCGACACAGCTACGCAACCAGCCTGTTAAATGCAGGAGCAGATTTAAATGCAATAAAAGAATTATTGGGTCACGCTAGTTTAGCAGCTACACAGGTTTACACCCATAATTCGATAGAAAGATTAAAAACAATTTATAAACAAGCCCACCCAAAGGCGTAAAAAAAGGAGGAAAAATGAAAATCGGAGTTCAATCAATCCACTTCAGTGCAGACAGTAAGTTGTTAGACTTTATCCAGAAAAAGGCAAACAAGCTCGATCAGTTTTTTGATCAGATCATTAGCGGCGAAGTGTATTTAAAGTTAGAGAACGTAGAGGATGAAGCCAATAAAATCAGTGAGATTAAACTTATTGTGCCAGGAGGGACCTTATTCGCTAAAGAACAATGTAAATCATTTGAAGAGGCCACCGACCTGGCTATCGAATCGTTAAGAAAGCAAATTACGAAACATAAGGATAAAACGCGTGCAAAATTAAGTGAGCATAAAGCCATTTTAAGCGAAAGCGAAGCCGCGGATTATTAATATTAAGTAAGAAAATTATAAAAAAGGAAGCAGTGCAATTTAAAATGCACTGCTTTTTTTGTGATTTGGGTCAGTGTTTTTGAAGAAAAAACAATTGAAGAACGAAAAAAATGCACTTAACAGATAGATTTGGTTAAGCAAACGAAAGTTTTTTTGCTAATAATTTCAATATTTCGCCCGGCTTTTGAATAAAAAATGAGTTAAAGCAGGGCAATTTTATTTTTTTTGAAAATTATTTTGCTCTTGATTTTAGGTGAGTATGGTAGTTGTTATTGGTAAAGCGCTGTTTTTTGAAAAATAGAGCAGAAAAAAGTGAAAAAAATATTCAATTTTAAGCGGTTGATTACTAAGCCAATTCGGCTTGTTTGCCGGAATAGCAGAAAAAACTTCACCATTTTTTTTCAAATTTATTTTGAAGTGAAATATAAGTGTGTATATTTGCATTCCCTTTCGGAAACGGCGTTACGCCAACAAGAAAAGGGTTGTTCTTTAAAAAGATAAAAGTTTTAAAAAAACACGCTAATAGTATGAAAAATGAAGATTTTTCGTATCATTGCACAAAATTTAAAGCCTCCTTAGCTCAGCTGGTAGAGCAACTGACTTGTAATCAGTAGGTCATTGGTTCGATTCCGATAGGAGGCTCTTTT
>Ga0308165_1000565_pt1 | contig 66132 bp, 69 predicted proteins | sample PhyWR2_FD_201032 | JGI IMG/M metagenome (GOLD analysis project Ga0308165, IMG submission 201032) | Phyllosphere microbial communities from UC Gill Tract Community Farm, Albany, California, United States - DLSLW.R2 | ecosystem: Host-associated > Plants > Phyllosphere > Unclassified | place: USA... | reverse complement strand
TCTCGCCGGCCGACAACAGGCGCCCGCGCGCCTCGTCTTCCTCGGCCAGACCGCAGAGCTTGTCGGCCATGGCCGCCCAGGTGGCGCGAAAGGCCTGCGTGCCCGCGGCGTCGGGCGCCTTGGCGGCGTCTTGCAGCGGTGCACACATCTCTTCGATCTCGCCGATGCGTGCGCCCATCTCGATCGCGAGATCGACGGACAGATTCCAGACGTAATTGCTAGGAAAGTACTTGAACATGAACAGGTTCTTGATGGGTGATGAATTGCAGAGTCAGATGCCGGCGCCGCCGGACGATCGACTAGCCAGAGCAAACTGGATGGCGCCCGCAGCAGCCAGGACCAGCAGGCCACCAGCAATGCTCAGGTTTTTTAGGAATTGCTGGTATCGAACTCGAAAGCAATGCACGCGCCGCTGGACAGCAACGCGGCGGGGGCGGTCACCAAAGTGCGAACCGTCCCGGCGCGGAGAGGAGAAAGGATCTTGGACATGAAAGGGTTTTTCTGCGTTGCATGAGGCCTTGCAAGCCGGAAATCCGCTGGTTCCGCTTTGGGCGTAGACTGAATTTTTCTGGTAGTCAAAGCGAGTGTAGGAAGAGCTCTGCATGCTGGAAAATGGTTTAAATCCATTCCAGCCATCGATGGCGAAAATACTTTTCGGGTTAACCCTCGAGTGGCAACTAACCATTACCATCGCGCCCCAGGAGACCTACGATGCGCTTCAATAAACTTGATCTCAACTTGCTGGTAGCGCTCGACGTGCTGCTGATCGAAGCCAGCATCAGCCGTTCCGCCGAGCGGCTGCACATGAGCCAATCCGCCATGAGCAATGCCCTGGCAAGGCTCAGAGACTATTTCGACGACGAACTGCTGGTGCAGGTGGGCCGGCGCATGGAGCTGACACCGCGCGCCGAAGTGCTCAAGGACACGGTGCGCGACGTGCTGCTGCGCATCGACAGTTCGGTGGCGGCCAAGCCCGAGTTCGTACCTGCCAAGTCGGATCGCGAGTTCCGCATTTTTGTCTCCGATTTCACACTGGACACACTAGTGCCGCATGTGCTGGCGCGGGCCCATGCGCAAGGTCCCAGTATCCGCTTTTCGCTTTTGCCCCAGGTGCTCGAGCCGACGCGTTCGCTGGACCGCGCCGAAGTCGATCTGGTGGTGATGCCCAGCGAATATTGCACGACGAACCACCCGACCGAGCACCTATTCAGCGAACGCTTCCAGTGCGTGATGTGGCGCGACAGCCGGTTAGCGCAGGACGAACTAAACCTAGAACGCTATATGGCGGCCGGGCATGTGGTGACCATGCCGCCTGCAACCAATGCCTCGTCGCTTGAAGACTGGCTGTTCAAGCGCCACGGGCTGCAGCGACGCGTCGATGTGACGAGTTTCAGCTTCGCCTCGTCACCCTCCTTGGTCGTCGGCACCGAACGCGTAGCGACCATTCACAGCCGACTCGCGCAGCAGGCCGCGCGGCATCTGCCCATCGTCGTGCGCGAAGTGCCGTTGGTGCTGGGCGAGATGTCACAAGTCATGCAGTGGCACCGCTACCGTACGCGCGACCCGGGCATCGAATGGCTGCGCCAGGTGTTCCTTGATGCAGTGCGCGACATGGACGCGGCCGACTCCCTGAGTCTGAGCAGCTGACGGCCGTGGCGACACTGGTGCGCGCGACCGAGTTTGGATGGCGCGGCCCACGCGCAGCGCAAATTCGCGCAGCCACTGCAGCGCCGGGTCGACATCGCGATGGCGATGCCATTGCCAGGTATGCACCAGCGTGGGCACTTCGAGCGGCGACGGCCAGAGCTTGATCGACAGCACCTTCTCCGCTTGCAGTACCAAGCGCCGGCGCACCGTGGCAATGCGGTCGGTGCCCATCACCATTTTTGCCGATGGCACCTCGCCCAACGACACCCGCACCTTGCAGCTCGCGGCCTTCTACGATTTCGTTGCCGTGAGGCTGTTCGCCAACCTGGGCGGCAAACAAAATAGCGACACAGCGCCGCTGCATATTTCCTGCCGGCTCTGGGAGTTGAGCGCGGCCGTGCCAATAGGCTCGGGCCGGTTGCTGTCCGGCTTTGGCTCGCGCCGGACAGGCGATACGGTGCTGGCCGTACCGGTCAAGGCGGCCGGCGGCAATCTGGCGCGCAAGGGGCTGACAGTGGGCTACGGCCATCTGCTGTCCAAGCGCACCGACGCCTACTCTGATGCTGGTGCGCGACCAGACACGCACCCGGACGCTGGGCGTACCGGCCCAGGGGTTGGGTGTGCGAATAGTACGACCCATCGCATTGGGCCTGCGCCACTGCTTCTGAGCCGGGTACATGAATACCATTGCCGAGCGGCGTGTGATCGAGATGATCGATCATGGCGCCATTCGCACCGGCTTAATGCGCTTTGGCGACCGCGTGCAGCCACGATGCGCTTCAACCTGGTGTTCTCGTCTTCAAGCATCTTCAGTCGTTTGCGCTCTGTGACGCCCAAGTCTCCAATCTTCTTCTTCCAGGTGTAGTAAGCCGCTTCGGACAGGCCCATCTGGCGACACACATCGACGCCAGGCGTACCTGAAATCTGCAAGTCGCAGCGCATTGGCGATGTGCTCCGCTGAAATCTCGACCTTTTCATTGCTTCTCTTTTGCCCTTTTGAGCCTGCTGGAAAGCAACCGTCACTCTGGTTTTGACAGTCCGGAATTCAGAGGAGACGTCACAATCAACGCACGCAAGTGATTGATCGCCCGCGTTTAGGCTTTCACAGCGCTACGCTTGGCAACTAATACGGCACGCATGGCCTCGGCCGCTCCTGATTGCTCCTTGGGGATTGCGGTGGCTTGGCCAGTCAGGTGTGGACGAAACCCGCTGCTATTCAAAATCTGACAATGTGCAGAATGTGGGGCCTTGAATTGCACGGCTTCTGAAACGAAAGACTTGATGGCACCTGCTTTTGCCCTTCCTCGCCGGCCCGCCCATTTCTCTGCTGGTGATGAGATGCCAATGGGTACCTACTATGTCCAGCCTATCGAGGGCGGTTACACGGTACAGCGAACCATTGGCATGCATCGATGGTTTCCGCTTACATCGCGAGAAGACCCGACCTGGCTTATCTGGCCCAGCTACGGAGCAGCGCATGCATGGATGGACAAGCAAGGCGAAAAACTTAGTAAATTCCCGTTATGGGGTAGATGAAAAATAGAGGAAGGCCATTCATCTTGTCCGAGCAACCGGAATCTCTGAAAACATTGTGGTGCAGTTGCCCTTCATCCCAGGAGACTCTTGAAGCCCAACGCGCCAATCACGCCATCACCGATGCGACCCCAATACACCATGGCCTTATGCCATGGACTTGCTTTCATGCAAGGGGTGATGAGGATTATGCGACCACCTGTGCGGTGGTTCCGCACAACATGATTGAAACGCCTAGATGACAAAGACCCTGAAGGAACTTCTGGCCGAACGAGCCCAACTCGACGTCCAGATCGCAACAACCCGAAAAGATGCAGCCAAAGAAGCGCTGGCGAACGTACTTGAACTGGTGAACGAATTTGGGTTCACGGCCCAGCAGGTGTTCCCCTGGAAGCCGGTCGTGAAAAAGTCGCGTCCAAGTATCTGGACGAGAAAACAGGAGCAACGTGGTCCGGTCGAGGCAAGCCGCCGACTTGGATTGTCGGCAAGAACCGCGAGGACTTCCTTACAGAACGCCCACAGACACAGGATGGGCCTTATTTAGCGCAGATGGCAGCAGCCTCTGCGAAGGAATAACAAGCTAGAATTGCCACCGACACGGGCTGTGTCTCGGGCTCGAGGCACTCGCATCAAAGTTATTGGAACAGTCAGTAGCAGAGGGCCGTGGTGCCGGCGGCCAACTATGCGGACTGCTTGCGGTATTCTCGGCTTAGAACTCGGCTGCGACTTTTAAAGCACTATGGCGCCGTTCTACGCACGCGCAACTGGCACTTCCGCCAGCACCGTGGTGTAGCGTGGCGTCCTGCGCTCCTGTTTCATCTTCCAGTCGGAAGCGACTACCGCTGCATCTCCGGTGCTGCCAACATGCACAGTGGCCTTGCCCCATCGACCGTTGATCTGATCGAGCACCTCCATTAACGCACTCTGGTCTCGCGTCGCATCAGCCGCCGCGAACAGAAATTCACACTGCTCCACTGCACCGAACTCCAGATCCAGCAGCATCACTCCCGCCTTGGCCAAATGGTAGCCTGGCTCATAGATAGAACGCAGACCTGCGACCGCGGCGCCCACCAGAACCTTGGTATCCGATGAGGAGGGCTGAAGCTGAATGGTCGCGGACTTGTAGAAACGCGGGCCGGGTCGGAATGGCGAAGTGTGCGCAAAGACCTGTAAGGCGCCCGCGCGCTGCTTGCCCTGTCGCAGTTTCTCCGCGGCGCGGGTCGCGAACTCGCTCACGGCCTCGATCAAGGGCGGCAGCGTGGTCACGACATGCCCGAAGCTGCGCGTGCAGGCGATCTGCTGTTTCGGTGGAGGCGCCTGCTCCAGGCTGATGCAGCTCACGCCCTGAAGCTCATGCACCGTGCGCTCCAGCACGATGCTCCAGCCTTTCCTGGCCTTGCCGACGGGCATCTGGGCCACGTCCCAGGCAGTCAGAACGCCCTGCTCCGCCAGTTGCGCCGCGATCCTTCGACCTATGCCCCAGACATCGCTGGCCGGCGTGCGTTGCAGCGCCTCCTGCCGCGTTGCTGGCGTCATTTCCTCCCAGTTGCAGACCTGAGCGTAGTCGGCGGGGTAGCTGCCAGGCTTGCGCTCCGCATCCTTGGCAATATGGTTGCACAGCTTGGCAAGAGTTTTCGTCGGCGCCAAACCGACACAAGTGAGGATGCTGGTCCACCGATAAATGCGCGACCGAATGGCGCGTGCGCGGGCAGTCAGGTCGCGTATCCCGCCAAGATCTCCAATGAAGCTCTCGTCGATGCTGTAGATTTCCTGCAGCGGGCCTAAGCCGGCGGCCAAGCTCATCATGCGATCGCTAAGTTCTCCATAGAGCTCAAAGTTGGCCGAAAGGCAGACCAGCCCGGCTGCTTGTTCCAGATGGCGGAATTCGAAGTAAGGCTGACCCATCCTGATGCCAAGCGCCTTGGCTTCATCGGAGCGGGCGATGGCACAGCCATCATTGTTGGACAGCACGACCACAGGAAGGCCGCGCAACGAAGGGCGAAACGCCCTCTCGCACGACACATAGAAGTTGTTTCCGTCTATCAGCGCGAACATGGTTACTTCGCAAAGCGCTTCACGCAGGCCGTGACGACTCCCCAGATCTCGAGGATCTGGCCTTCCCTGGGAACGATGTCAGGATAGGTCCCATTGCCTGCCTTGAGCCGGTATGTGCCGTTGACCTGGTGCAGCGCTTTTACTGTGAATTCGTTGTCCAGGATGGCGACGACGATACAACCATGGCGTGCTTCCAGCGCCCTGTCGACAAGGATCAAGTCCCCCTCATCAATGCCATATTCTTTCATCGAAAAGCCTGCCACCCGCAGCAAGTAGGTGGCCTGAGGATGCGGCACCAAAAGTTCTGCGATGTCCAGACGCTTTGCATGGAAGTCACCTGCAGGTGAGGGAAAGCCTGCGCGTACAGAGCAATCTGCCAGGAGCAAAGCCATGGGCGATGCCATAAGCGGCAGGGGCTCGCAGGCAATTAAAGATGAGCTGTACATTCATACAGTATACTGCCGGTCAAACGACTTAACATGGCAGTATGTGCAACGTTTACAGACCACCGGGCCCAATCGATGTCTCGCATCACTTCCGCGTCAATACGCGCGAGCGCTCGTGGCCAGGAATGGTGCACCCGCGCGCGCCCGGGCCGTTCATTCGGCGCGCAGTCGATGACACAGGCTACAGCCGAGAACTGGTTGTAGGTCAATGGGCGCTGATTCCACCGTGGGCAAAGGAATCCAAGCTCAAGTACAGCACCAACAATGCGCGTTCTGAAGAACTCGCCAGCAAGGCCAGCTACAAGGACGCTTGGGCAAGGGGACAACGTTGCATCATTCCCGCCGCCGACTTTGACGAGCCCAACTGGGAGAGCGGCAAGAACGTGTGGTGGCGTTTTCAGCGCGCCGACGGCCTGCCCTGGGCGCTGGCCGGACTGTGGAACACCTGGGTGGATCGCGCTACGGGCGAAGTGCACGAGAGCTACACCATGCTGACCATCAATGCCGATGCGCACCCGCTGATGAACCGCATGCACAAGCCTGATCCCAAGCTGCCTGCGGACCAGCAGGACAAGCGCAGCGTGATATCAATTGAAATGGCCAACATTGACCAGTGGCTGGCTGGCACCGTCAAAGAAGCTTCGAAATTGCTGCAGCTTGCGCCAGTCGACGCATTCCATACGGAGCCGACGGAGCAGAGTAACTGAGTGGAAAGCTCGAGGATCTGAAGTATCAGCTAGGGCGCAGATTGTCGTACCCCTAAGCGTCTCGCGTACGCGCGCCGCGACGACACCCACCGCTGGCGCAAAGATCCCGGCTGGCGGCGATGAAAAATCGGAGCGTCCCGCAACGCATCCGCAAGTCCACATCTGCGCAGTCTCGCTCGGCAATGTGCTGAGTCACATCGCTGCGAGCGGGACGTCCTTGTCGCGTCAGGACTGGTCAGGCGTCTTCACCCTTGAAGGATTTGAGCTGCTTGAATAACAGGGGGGCGATCAATGCGACGAGCGCGAGCGCGAGTAGCGTCGCTGAGCCGGGATGCTTGAAGAACACCCAGGAGTCACCCAGACTGATTTGCAGGGCGCGTCGAAACTGCCCTTCGGCCATGGGGCCCAAGATCAGCCCGACGATCATGGGTGCCACCGGGTAATCCCAGCATCGCATGAGGTAGCCCGCCAAGCCGAATACCACAAGCATCGTCAATTCGACAGTCGAGGGGTTTGCTGCAAGCGTGCCCATCGCGGCGAACACCAAGATGCCCGCGTACAGCCAGGGTTGCGGAATGGAAAGCAGCTTCACCCACAGACCCACCAGTGGCAGGTTCAGCACCAGCAGCATCAGGTTGCCGACCAGGAAACTGGCAATGAGGCCCCAGACAAGGTCCGCGTTATTCACAAAGAGCAGCGGCCCCGGCACGATGCCGTACTGCTGAAAACCAGCAAGCATCATGGCCGCCGTCGCCGATGTAGGCAGACCGAGTGCCAGCAGAGGAACGAGCGTTCCCGTGGCTGCCGCGTTGTTCGCGGCTTCGGGCCCTGCAACACCTTCAATGGCGCCTTTGCCGAACTCTTCAGGCTTCATCGCGAGTTTGCGTTCAATGGTGTAAGACAGCAGCGTGGGCACTTCAGCACCACCCGCTGGCAGGGCTCCGATCGGAAATCCAAGGCCAATGCCCCGCAGCCATGCTTTCCAAGAGCGCTTCCAGTCCTCTTTCGTCATCCACAGGGAGCCGCGTACCGCTTCGATCTTTTCTGGCACGCCAGTAAAGCGCGAAGCAACGTGCAGCGTCTCGCCGATGGCGAACAAGCCGACGGCGAGCGTGGTGATGGAGATGCCATCGAGCAGTGCGGGAACGTCAAAGGCGAGTCGCCCCTGCCCGGTCAGCTTGTCGATGCCGACAAGACCCAAGACCAATCCCAACGTCAAACTCGTGAGGCCTCGCAGCACAGAGCTGCCGAACGTCGCGGACACCGTCACGAAGGCCAGCATCATCAGTGCGAAGTAATCCCAAGGACCAAACCTCACCGCCAACTCGACCAGCAAAGGAGCAAACACGGCCAAGCCGAAGGTGGCGACAGTCCCCGCGATAAACGATCCAATCGCCGCCGTTGCAAGCGCTGGGCCTGCTCGACCGGCTCGGGCCATGCTGTGCCCTTCGATGGCCGTGGCGATGGAGGCAGCCTCCCCTGGGGTGTTCAGGAGAATGGCCGTGGTGGAACTCCCGTACATGGCACCGAAATAGATGCCCGCGAACATGATGATGGAGCCTGTTGGGTCCAACTTGAAGGTAACTGGGAGTAGCAGCGCAACCGTCAGCGAGGGACTGATGCCGGGCAGTATGCCCACCAGCGTGCCCAGAAGCACTCCTACCGCAGCAAAGAGTAAATTGATGGGCGCCATCGCTAACGCGATGCCGTTCCACATGAGGCTAAGAGATTCCATGGCGTATCAAACCAACAGTAGCCGTTCGAGCGGACCTGCGGGCAGACCCAACGACAACACATTCGTGAAGAAAAGAAAGACCAGGGTGGAGAGCATCAGGCCAATGCCAATGGACTTGACGCCCAACGACTGTCCGAATGCCCGCGCCGTAGCCACAAACAGCCATGTGGCGCCCAGGATGAAGCCTGCATCGAAGCCGACGGCCGCCATCAAGCCGGCCAGGCCAGCCAGAATCCACAAGACGCTGCTGTGGCGTTTGGCAGGCTCAAGGAGCTGTGTCTCTTCGGCCGCTGCGGCGTGGTGGCGTTCCACGGCCCACGCGCGTAACGCGGCCACCCCATGCGCGATGGCCAGACTCGCCACAAGTCCGGCCACCAAACGCATTCCAGCGCCAGGCCCCACGCCCACCGTCTGCTGAGCGGGAAGTCGTGTCGCGTCTAACCACACGACCACTGCGATCACCAGCAGTGCCAGGGCGACTCCAGCAAGCACGCGCCAGTTGAGGCCGACCTCTTGCGGCGCGGCGCTCATTTCACGAGTCCGATAGAGGTCAGAACATCCTTCACGCGCACCTGATCGGCCTTCAGGAATGCGCCGAAAGCTTCGGCGTCCATGTAGGCTTGGTCCCAGCCACGCGCCTTGCAGATGTCGGCCCACTCCTTGGTCTTGAGCGCCTTGTCGATCACCGCAACCAGCGCAGCCTTCTGAGCTGCCGAGATACCGGGAGGCGCAACCAGACCGCGCCAGTTAGACAGCTCCACATCAAGACCTTGCTCCTTGAGGGTCGGGACATCCCAACCAGGCACACGCGCGCCGTAGGAAATGCCAAGCGCACGCAGCTTGCCCGCCTTGATCATGCTTTCGAACTCGTTGTAGCCTGACACGCCAGCGGTCACACGGCCGCCAAGCATCTCTGCCAGAGCTTCGCCGCCGCCCGAGAAAGGCACGTAATTCAGCCGTGACGCATCTCCACCGGCTGCCTTGGCGATCAATCCCGCCAAGATGTGGTCAGCGCCGCCAGCAGAGCCTCCTGCCCACACCACCTTGGAGGTGTCCGCCTTGAGCGCAGCGGCCAGATCCTTGAGCGACTTGAGCGGGGAGTTCGCTGGTACTACCACGACCAAGGCGTCGCTCGTCAGGCGAGCGATGGGCGTGACCTGGTCCAAGGTCACAGGAGCCTTATTGGTGAGGATGGCACCGACCATGGTGATGCCCATGGTCATCAGTTGACGACCATCGCCTTTGGCGCTGTTCACGAATTGAGCCAGACCCACCGTGCCGCCTGCGCCTGGCACGTTGGTCACCTGGACGGTCTTGACGGCCCCGGTCGAGATGAGAACCTGTTGCAGCGAGCGCGAGGCGCCATCCCAACCGCCGCCTGGGCCAGCAGGAGCGATGAATTTGAGGTCAGGCAGTGTCTGAGCAACAGTGGGCAGCCATGCTGCAGCAGCGGTTGCAGCCAAGCCGACGCCAAGGGCGCGGCGCGTCAGAAGAAGGTTGTTGGACATGATGTTGATCTCCTGGGTACAAGTGTGAGCAGACAAAAAGTGCGTCGCCAGGCTTGGCGACACACCACGCAGACTCTGGTGGCCGCGTTCACTCCGACGCTCGAGAGGAAGCACGCAGTCGCCGGACTATGGTTCACGCTGCATTGCATTTTAAATTTTAAAAATGCAAATGAACCATCATGGAAAACCCGCGAGTGGTCTTCGCGGCGGCCAGATCGGCGACGACTCTCACCGCACGGCCAAGTTGCTTACTTGCAGGTGCTGTTCCGGATCGAAGGCGACACGCCCGGCTGCAACGCTCGAAGAGCGTCAACGCTTATGCATTGCCCACAAAACTTCTGACAGGCTCCAAAGAGAGGAAAAAAGGCACGAATGCACACCCTTTCCTGTCGTACGTTGGTAATTACCAGCACAATGATCTGCATATTGTGTTGATAAAGTTCAATTTAAAGAAAATGCTTTCCAACGGCTGACGCTGTAACAGTCACGAGGCGCTTCATGACACTGGCCACCAAGCTTCAACGAATTGACCTGCTAAGCCTGCGCTTGTTCGTAAGCGTTGCAAAAGAAGGCTCCATTACCCGAACCGCGGAGCATGCACACATCGCCATCTCGGCCTTGAGCCGTCGCTTGACTGAGCTCGAGAACGTGGTCGGAGCAAGCCTGCTTGAACGGTCGAGAAAAGGGGTCAACTTGACCGCTGTAGGCCAAGTGGTCTTCCAATATGCCGAACGCATCCAAGATGAGCTGAGCTGCCTTCTGGCGGACGCCTGCAACGTCCAGACGGCGAGCAACACCTTGCGCTTGCATGCCAGTCATTCGTCGGCAACCGTACTCTTGCCAGACTTGCTGCGCACATTTCAACCAGAACAAAAGAACACCCGAATTGAGGTGTCAGAGAGTTCAAGCCGCGAGGTGATATCGGCCTGCGCGAACGGTACGGCAGAAGTAGGTCTGGGCTTGGGTGAACCGACGTCAATTCCAACGACGCTAGAACACTGGAATTTATGGACCGACCGGCTTCAGGTTGTCCTCCCCAGCGACCACGTGCTTGCAAAGCAGCCAGGCGGACTACGGCTTGAGCAGGTTCTAGCTTTCCCGCTAATTGTGGCCAACGCCTCAGGCGGGCTGCTAGACACGCTGCGCCGCCAGGCATGGGAGAGCGGCATAACGCTCAGCCCACAGATTCTGGCCAGCAACTTCGAGGCAGCGTGTCAGCTCACCGCGGGCAAACTGGGCATTGCTGTCATGCCGGGCATTTCACTGGGAATCAATTTGCCAGCCACGCTGACGAAAGTGCCGCTGTTGGAACCCTGGGCGCTGCGCTGTGTTGTGCTCTACAGTCACGCGCAACGAGAACGCAGCCTTGCCTGCAAAGCACTCATTCAGCACTTTCGAATGCGCGCCAGAGTGATGACGTTACTGCGACACAAACCGCAGGCTCTGGCCCCATCCACGGGGCTCGAAACGTAACTCCCGATAGAGTCCATTCTTCCACTCTTCGGCAGCGACGGCATTGCGCGAGCTAGGGCCTTCATCAAGACCGCCGAAATGGACAAACCAAGATGAATTCGCATCCGAGAGATCGTAGATAAACCGAACGTTGGCCGCAAGGAGCGTTGGATAGGCCCCCGATTGCACCGTCTCGAAGTGAGTCATCTGGACGGTACTGATGTCTCCGCCGACCTCTGGCCCCATTCCGAAATGAAACTGATTTCCTGGCACGGCGGGCATGATGGAGCTGACCCGATGTGCTCGGCCCCAGCGCCAAAGCAGAGGAGCAGATCCTTGCTGCGCGGATACGCGAGCAACAGCGCGAGCGAGTGCCTTCGATAGTTCTTGCTGGCATCGGTTTGACTTGCACCACTGGGTAGCAGTCCTCTCATCGAGAAGAATGGCTTCAATCGCCTGCCTGAAATGTCTGCGTCCATAAAATTCCGAGAACAGCGTTTGTCCAACGCGCTCGCCGATGACTGATCGTGTGAATTCATCTAACCACGCGGTGTAAATCAACGGCGCAGGACTGTCGGCGCGCATGTTCCCGTCGAATTCCATCAGGATACGAAGTGCTTCCAGAGACAGCGGATCTACCGCCCGCGCCTGCTTCAGAGCCGGCAAGAGCTTCTGCGCTTCTAACGACACTGTGTCATATTGCATAGAGGCAAAACTCTGCACATCGTGCTTCGGACGAAGGCTGAGAAGCTCCAGTATGCGAGCATACCGAAAGGGTCGGTCCCAGTCTCCTGCAAGCCTCGACATGCCTGGCAGCGTCCAATCCTGGTTTGCATTCGCCACGACGGACATTCCCACCTCCGCAATACTTGGTATGGAACGACTGCCGAAGGCATTCGGTGATGGCTTGCGGCCCATTTCGTCATGTGCGCCTATGACTTCAGCGCAAACCTGCCCTGCCGAGTCTGCGGCAACAAGATTTTGAGCGGGTGCGACGTGGGTTTTGTAAGCCTCGAGCAGCTCGGTACAGTTCCTTGCCCGATTGGCGGCGAAGGCCGCGCTGATGGATCCCGCAAATTCTTGCAAGGCGTTCCACTGCAATGAGATAGGAGTCCGAGATAACTCGCCAGACTCGGCATGTGCCGGCCTCAGTTCGCCCACTATAGGACCATGCTTACCGTCCTCGATGGAAACTTGCACATCCGAACCACCGCGCACGTGAATAGTCTCCACCCGTGCGACTTGACCTGAGACGCTCTCAACCGTCGGCATGCCTGCCGGCTCAAGAGATCGTGGGTCTTCCAGAAAAAAACCTTGCGTATTCACTGGGCTGCGAGTGAGTCCCCAAGCGACATCTCTCGTCCTTCCCAAAAGCACCATTGGAAGTCCAGGAGAGGTCGCACCTATCACGTCTTGCGTTCTGAGCGGATCGTCGCCCTGAATCGAAATCCGCGCAAGAAACCAAGGGCTGGGGACCGTGAGTGGGAGATGCGGGTCGTTTGCCAGCAAAGGTGCTCCGCTTTGGGACCGCTCTCCCAGCACAGCCCACACATTTGAACCCCTGGTTTCCTTTTGGTCCAAAGGGTCTGCTGCGTCGAAAAAATGGGCCGAGACAACACTCTCTTGCACCTTGGTCGCGTGGGAGCGTTCTGGCGCGGCGCTGGGCATGAGTACCTGTATTTCCTCGGGCGTCAAACGGCGAGAGAGCAAAAGGCGGTCCATTTCCGAACGCCAATTGCCTGCCAACAAGAAAGCTGTGTACATTGCCCACGCCACACTATCTACAGCGTCCCACTCAAGCACGTGTGCCGCACGAGGAGCCAAGTTGTGCAGAGGCCCAAGCCCGCCTTCAACGAAGCCTGCAGTGACACCTCTTGCGTAGGCCTCCAACACCTGCCTGTCCTCAGCAGGAAGCATTCCAAGTTGGCTCTCAGCAGCATGATGCAGGCGAAGCCTGCGCATCAACTTGTCCTGCGGCACTGCATACGCTCCTGAAATCTCGCTTAAACGGCCCGCAGGCGCATGCTTTGCGAAAAGCATCTGTAATGGTCGGCGGCGTGCATGAACATAGCCCAACGCATAGGCGGCGTCGGCTGTGTTTTTGGCAAATACATGCACAACCCCTTCGGCATCGTCTCGAACTTCGACCGATTCGTGCAGCGTCGCATCTACCTTCAGTGCAACCGCCGTCGGGTGCTCAAGATGGACGCAGATGGCCCAGACGACACCTGCTATCAGGCACAGGAGCATTGCGCGAGAGCGCATTTTGGAAAGCTTCAACAAGATGCTCTCACTGTCACTCAGAACGCCCCACCGAACTCCTCCAAATTCGAAGGCTCCTTGCCGAAAGCGCAAGCACCGTGCGCCCGTCGCGTCCTAGCATCTCTTGGGCACACACAAAAGCAGTAAACAACAGGAGACGTATGTCAAACTTTGCACGGAATCTACCAGTCAAAACCATTCTCGCAGCGGTGACCCTTGCGTTGAGCGCATGCGGAGGCGACGGTGGGGGCGCCACGGTTGCGGCAGAAGTTACCAAGCCCAACGGGGGCCCGATTACAGCGGACCAGCCGTTGGCCAAAGCCTATGACACCGCAGCCAAAGCGTTCTCGGACAGCACAGACAACCCTGTACTGAAATGGCACTACCGCGTCTGGTGCCAAACGGGCTATCGCAGTGTTGGCAACGCCGGCACAGGTCAAACGGTCGACACCGTGGCGGACCCTGCACTGGACTTGGTTTCCCCACTGGGCTTCAACTACGCAGGTTCGCTTGGAAAGAATACCTTCATCGGTGGATCACGCTTCATGGACAACGCCTGGTACTTCGGCAACGAATACACTGGACTGGTCATAGTCCGGCTTGCCGATGGAAGCCTCGTGATGCTGGACGCGTTGACAACGCCAAGCGACATGCAACAGCAAGTCATCGACCAGATGCCTGCAGCCGGACTGAATCCGGCAAACATCAAATACATCTTCGTCGGCCACGAACATGGAGACCACTATGGCGGTGTCGAGTTGATCAAGAAGCATGCCCCCCAGGCGATTGTGGTGGCATCCGCACCTGCCGCAGCCACGATCAAGGCAGCCCGAGCAAAGGCCGAGGCCGCCACCTACTCCGGCAACACACCGGCCGAGCAGGCCACGGCAAAAGAGGCAGCGCTCCTGCGCATCCCCGCCAAAGTCGACATCGTAATTGGCGCGAGTTCCGGCCAAACCACAGGTATGGAGCGCCTCACACTCAGCGCGAACGAGAAGGCGGTCGCCATGCTGGCCCCGGGCCACACCCCCGGTCAACTGCACGTCATCATTCCAGTTGCCCACAAGGGACAGACTCGCAAACTGTTTGTCTGGAGCGGCAACGACCAGCCAGACCAAGCGGACCAGTACGCACTGTCCACAGACTTTGTGGGCGGGCTTGCGTTCCAGGAGTCCGCAGACAGCTTCATCAACACCCACGCTTATCAGGGCGCCATGTTTGTCGAACTTCGCAAAGCCCAGAAGAATCCGGGCCAAGACACAGCGTTGCTCATGGGTAAGCAGGGTGTCCAGCGCTACATGGGCATCTTCGCCAACTGTCAACGAGCGACAGCTGAGCGTCTTCGCGATGGCACATGGAAAACCTTCTAAAGACTACAGGGTCGACCGTCTACGCTCGACCCGTGCTTCCTGGAGGAGAGAGGCGGCTGTTTCTACGCTGCGCCGCACTCCTCAGCTGCATTAGCTCACTCACCACGGGTGTCGTGTTTGCTCATGATGACAAGCCAAAACATGGAGGTGTGCTCAGTGTCGAGAACGACGTCGCTTATGAACTGGTTGTCAAAGAGGACCGGATCGATCTTTTCGTGAACGACCACGACACCCCCGTCTCGCTGACGGGAGCGAGCGGACACCTGGTCGTAGGTGTCGGCAAAAATGCAGCTCGCTACCCTTTCAAGCAAATCGAGTCTGACGGTTTGGCAGCGGTCGGGGCAAAGTGGCCTGTCGGGGAGAAAGCGACCATTGCCTTGAAGATGCGTTCCGGAAGGCATGTCGTTGTCACCTTCAGCCAGCGCTAGATTCGGCGCAAGCAAAACATGGACGGCGTGGGCCGTCCATGCTCGCGTTGCGGCACTCGAAAATTTGTCTTTCTGAAGTCCCCTTGAATTCCTGAGCCAGCCAGAAGTAAAGGTTGGAAAACTGTTTGACACGGGACACGACCGGAGGAATTCAGACCCCCTCGCTTCTAGTCCTCGGCGTAACGTCCCGGTCCTCATCATGCTCACCTACGCAGCGGGGGGCTCTTGCTGGCTTCGCCGGTGTGCTTGCAGCGCCCGTCGTTCAGGTGGCGCTATTGATGGGGTCCAACCTGATCATTGTGGTGTTTGCGGTGGTCGTGGTCAGCGGCATGGGATCGATCCTAGGCTCTGTTGCCACGGGCATTGGGCTGGGCTTGATCGAGGGTTTTACGCGAGTGTTCTACCCGAAAGGTGCGAGCATCGTTGTCAGATCAACCCTCAGCTCCCGTCGCGCTATCGATGGCCTGGCATGTCTGCCCCGCCGCGCGTACCACCTGGCGGTGATGGTGAAACCGGATCATCCGCTGGCCGCGCGCGGTGAGCTGTGGTTCGATCAAGGGCTCAATGACCCGCTGATGGGGCGCTATTTGGATCTCGATGGTGTAGTGAAAACGCTCAGCAGGCACGAACGACTTTCGTCATTCGACGATTTGGCCGGCGGGGTCAAACATGGTGCGTTAGATGCACATACCGGGCGCATTTCTGTTGACGTCAAAAATAGCAGCGTCTTGCGCGGACCACTGGCCGAGTGACAAGTTGTCGACTGCCCGACGGACCACCACCCCACAGACCTCCTCGTATACGGGATAAAGCAGCGTGGGCAATTCCTTGCGCAGAAATGCCTCAAATTTGCCAAACCTTCTCAAAGGAAGCCAGATGTGCTCGACCAGGACGATCTCATTGCTGTAGGCACACGACCGGAGGATGTAGACCGTTTTTTCCTTCACGCTACTAAGATTTAGCTTTGCGCACATTTTCACGGAAGGCGGATCCGATCTGAGAGCGTGTCAAAAAGGGCTTCGCGAGGGCACCCCATCCCTCTGCGAGCAACCAGGACGCGCCCACATGCTGACGCTGGTTGGCTTTAACCGCGGCGTTCGTCGGCGGGCGCGACGCTTGCGCCCTCGATGCCGTGGCGCTTAAGCGCTTCCGCGACAAAGCCGCTTTTCTTGTGCTCCTCAAGGAAGGCATGCAGTGCACCAGCAGCGCCATCGCCTCGACTGGTAGGCGTCCCCATGGCCTGCTGAATGACCATGAACCGACCGGGAAGCAAACGCAGGCCCGCAATCCGCTGCGCATCTGCCTGCAGTTGCTGCTTTACGCCGGCCGCCACATCGGAATTCGTTGCCACAAAAGTATCCACCACGGCGGGTGAAGTGGCAGCGCGCTCAATCGTCGCCTGCTTGAGTTCACGGCTTAGAAACAGGTCATAGGCGCTGCCCTTGCCCACAGTAATGCGCGTGCCAGGCTGGTCCACTTGCTCATTGTCTTGCAACGGCGAGCCCTCGCGCACCATGTAAGCACCCTCGATCAACACATACGGCGCGGTGAAACGGATGCCCTGCCCGCGCAGCGGATCGATGGCAAAAAAACCGATATCGGCCCGCTCGGCCGTGACCGCTTCCACCGACTTGCCCGCCGCATCGAAAACCACCAGTTCTACAGAAACACCCAGCTGCGCGCCAAACGCTCGCGCCAGATCCACAGACACGCCACCCACCTCCCCAGTTTGCGCATTGCGATGCGCAAGGATGGGATTGCCCAGGTTGATAGAGGCCCGCAGGACTCCCGTAGGAGTCAAGGCTTGGATGGTGTCTGGAGAAATGCGCATGGTGTGGCTACTAAGGTTTAAGAATTCCGCTGATCTTTTCCAGGTTGCGCAAGGTGCTCGACAGATGCACGCGCATGGCCTGCGCGGCTTCGTCGTTGCGTCCGCGCTCAAGCAGATCCAGCAGATAAAGGTGTTGTTCGCAGTGCTCGCGGTAGCGCGAGCGTTCCTGCATGGAACGGTAAGACAGCAAGCGACGCACACGGTTCACACGTCGGATGGTGTCGATGAAAAACGGGTTGCCCGAGCCTTCAACCAGCGATTCGTGGAAACGCACGCCACGATCATGCAGATTGTCTGCACTGTCAGTTTCGATGCCACCCTGGAGCAGATGCCTCTCAGCAGTGCGGCAACGCTCAATCACGTCGGGTGCTAGGCGGTAGCCGGGCTCGAGCAAGGCCGCTGGCTCCAAAGCCAGTCTCAAGCGGTAGGACTGCAAAAGACTGTCGGCCGTAGTAAGCATCGAGGAGAAGCTCCAGCCATAGCCCGGCTTCTTCTCTGCCCAGCCTTCGCTGGAGATTCGCGCCATCACGCTGTTGAGCTGTGCGGGCGTCAAGCCATAGCGCTGCTTGATCTCGGTTTCCTTGAATTCTGTGGGCAACAGGCCGCGCAACAGGTCATCAGCAATGCGGAAGTAGACATCGGCGACGATATTGGTCTCATCGATGCCTAGTTTCTGTACCAGATCCTTGGTCGGCAGCTCGACAGGCGTTGCGAGAAAGTAGCCGCGATTCAGTTCGCGCTTGAGAATGCCCTTTTCAGTGAGCAGGGCCAACGCTTCGTTAATCGGCGAGCGCGATACACGAAGGCGGTCCGCCAGCAACTGCGCGGGCAGATGGCTACCCACGGACATATCCTCAGCCTGGATCAGCTCGAGTATCTTGGTAACAATGGTTTGTTCGGTACGCATAGTACCGAATTGTCCATTCAAGCAGCTCATTGCGCTGCAGTTTCCTGTCGATGTTGTTGCAGCATCCTTTGCAGCGTGGAAGGAATGACGCCGCCCTTGCGCAGCAGATCCACCTCCAGCTGGGTCTCGATGGCCGCTATTGCCGTCAACGACTCGCTGTCGCCATTGGCCCGCAGGATGCGCACTGCGACCGGGCCACGGGGCGTGATCGAGTCCGCCGAGGCATCCACTGCAATGCGGTCGCCCAATGCGAGCTGCAGCGACGCGGGCGACACTCCTTGCGGGAAGCGCAGTGGCAAGATGCCCATGCCGATCAGGTTGGAGCGGTGGATGCGTTCGAAACTGTTGGCCAGCACGCTACGTATGCCCAGCAGTCGCTGCCCCTTGGCCGCCCAGTCCCGGGACGAGCCGGTGCCGTAGCGTTCGCCGGCAACCAGCACCACCGAATCCCCATCCTCCGCGTAGCGGCGTGCGGCGTCATACAGCGGCATGACGTCGCCGCTAGGGGCATGGACGGTGTGCGCCACCGGCACATCCGGCGCGAGCAAATTCTTCAAGGTCTTGCTGTGAAACGCGCCGCGCACCATCACTTCCCAATTACCGCGGCGCGATGCAAAAACGTTCAGGTCGTTGCGGTCATCACCGCGCTCGACCAAAAAGTCGGCCACCAGGCTGTCCCTAGGAATGGCGCTGGCCGGCGAGATATGGTCGGTCGTGATGTCGTCGCCTACCACCAGCAAAGGATAGGCAGCAAAATGGCCCAGCAGGCTGCCTTCGTTCAGGTTGGCAAACGGCGGGCGGCGCAGCGCCGTAGACTTCTGCTCCCACGGATAGAGCGGTGTGTCCGGTGCCGGCAGCTGATGCCAGAGGGGATTCTGCAGTGCAATCTGGAACGCGTGGCGGTAGTCTGCAGGATCCTGGGATGCGGCCAGGCAGGCATCAATTTCCGCAGTGGTTGGCCAGAGGTCCTGCAGGAACACAGAGCGTCCGCCGGTTGTCACCTGGACCGGATCCACACGCAAGTCCTTTTCGGCATCTCCGGCCAGCGCAAACGCAATGACCAGGGGCGGCGACATCAAAAAGCCCAGGTCCAGGTCAGGATGGACGCGGCCCGCGAAATTGCGGTTGCCAGAAAGTACCGCCACCGGGTGGATGGCGCCCTGCGCCATGGCCGCCTGAACTGGTGCCGTCAGCTGACCAGAATTGCCGATGCAGGTCGTGCAGCCATAGCCGACGATGTCGAAACCCACTGCGGACAAATCATCCGTGAGTCCAGCACGCTGCAGATAGGCAGAGGCTGCGGGTGAGCCCGGGCCGGTCGAGGTCTTGACCCACTGCGGCACCTTCAGACCCAGTGCCCGGGCCTTACGCGCCACCAGCCCGGCGGCAACCAGCAGACGTGGGTCCGAGGTGTTGGTGCAACTGGTGATCGCCGCGATGACGATGGGGTGTCGCGGCATGTCCGTGGAGCTGCCCTCGGGCGTGAAATTCAGGGCCTTGAGCAAGGCCGATGTTTCGCCAAAACCGCGCAGATCCTGTGGTCGGCGCGGCCCTGCGACATGCATTTCAATCGTGTCGAGATCGATTTCAATGCTGCGCGTGAAACGCGGGTTGGCGCTGGGGTCGAACCACAGCCCAATCGCCTGGGTTAGCACACGCACGCGATCGATCGCTTCAGCATTGCGCCCTGTAGCGCGCAGGTAGTCGAGCGTGGTGTCGTCAACGGGAAAATAGCCGGTGGTGGCACCGTACTCGGGCGCCATGTTGGCCACGACGGCGCGGTCGCCAGCCGTGAGCGTCGAGACGCCGGCGCCAAAAAACTCAACGAACTCGCCTGATACACCCAAGGCGCGCAACCGACTGGTCACGGTCAGCGCCAGATCGGTGGCAAGCACACCCGGACGCATCTTGCCGATCAGGCGCACACCAATCACATCCGGGATGCGCAGCATGGTCGGCATGCCGAACATCACTGTCTGCGCTTCAAGTCCACCGACACCCCAGCCAAGTACTCCAATGCCATTGATCATCGGCGTGTGGCTGTCGGTGCCAATCATCATGTCGGGCACCAGCCAGCTTGCGCCCAGGCGCTGCTCGGTGGTCACCACGGTCGCCAGCTGCTCCAGGTTGATGGTGTGCATGATGCCCGTGCCCGGGGGATTGATGCGCACCCCTTGCAGCACTTTCGACGCCCACTGCAAAAAGCCATAGCGCTCGGCATTTCGGCGGATCTCGAATTCCATGTTGATACCGGGCGCGTCCGTGCGCGCAAATGCTTCCACTGCCAGGGAGTGGTCCACCGAGACATCGACGGGCAAACTGGAGTTGAGCACCGATGGGTCGACCCCCGCTTCGGCCAACGTGCTGCGCATCGCCGCCAAGTCGACCAGCGCAGGCGTGCTGGTGGTGTCGTGCATCAGCACCCGGCCCGGCTGGAAGGCAATTTCGGCTTCGCTGGTGCCTATCTGCGTCCAGTCAAGCAGCGCCTGCACTGCGGCAGTGCGCTCGCTGCCCGCCATGTTGCGCGCAGCGTTTTCCAGCAGCAGACGCAACACCACCGGCATTTGCGCCAGGTGCGTACCAGCGAGCTTAGGCAAATCCGTAGCGCGATATGTCGTGCCGTTGGCTGTCAAGAGAATCGTGGGGATCTCGGTGTTTTCCATAAGATGAATTCTGCATTTAATGTTCATAAAATGCAAACCAGTGCAAACCCTAAATATCCACGAGCGGTTCAAATCCGCGCTTCAAGGACTTCCCATGTACGCCTATGTCGGCAGCCGCACCACCCGGGAACGCAACGCCCGCGGTGAAGGCATCAGCATCTTTCGCCTTGATACCGCGCAGGGCAGCCTCGAGTTGATCGAAATAGAGAAGGGGCTGGTCAACCCTTCGTTCCTGGCATTGAGCCGGGACGGGCGGTTCCTTTACACGGTGCATGGAGATGAGGCCGAAGTGAGCGCCTTTGCTGTGGATCGGATGACTGGGAAGCTGCGCTTTATCAACCGCGAAAGCACGCAGGGGAAGAACCCTGTGCACCTGGCCTTCGATCCAAGTGACAGATTCTTGGTTGTTTCCAATCATCTTGGTGCCAGCCTGGCCGTGCTGCCGGTGAACGCGGACGGCTCCGTCGCGCGGCTGAAGCAACTGGTTCAGCTTGAAGGAACAGTCGGGCCGCACCGTGTCGAGCAAAAGCAGTCCAAGCCGCACTTCAATCCCTTCGACCCCTCGGGCCGGTTCGTTGTCGTGCCAGACAAAGGGCTGGATCGTATCTTCAGCTTTGCTTTCCACGAGGGGCAGCTGGTTCCCGCCGCCGTGCCTTCGGTCTCAGTCCGCGAAGGCGCAGGGCCGCGCCATATGGCGTTCCACCCCGTCATGGCGCTGGCCTATGTGGTCAATGAACTCGACTCCAGCGTCACCGCCTATCACTTCGACGCGGCCAGCGGTGCGCTCGATCCATTTCAGGTATTGCCCGCGCTGCCGGACAGCTTTGTTGGCAACAGCCGGGCAGCAGGCATCGCCATTGATGCGCGCGGCAGATTTCTTTACAGCTCCAACCGGGGAAGCGACAGCGTGTCCATATTCGCCATCGACGGCCTTTCAGGGCGCCTGCGCTTTCTCGGCACCGAATCTACGCGCGGCAAGACGCCGCGCTGCTTTGCACTGTCGCCCAACGGCCGTTTTCTGTTCGCGCTCAATGAGGACAGCGACTCTATCGTCAGCTTCGCTGTTGACCCGGACACCGGGACGCTCACGTCCACCGGAATGCAAGTGCATTGCGGCAGTCCAGTCAGCATGGTTTTCTCGGCTTGAGGCCGCGCCCGTATCACACATACCACTCCTGGAGACCCCATGAAATCGACCTATTTTTTCCCCTTTTTGCTTAGCGCCACGGTGATCGCCCTGCCGGCCGCAGCCCAGGGCAGCAGCGATTACCCCGCCAAGCCCATCACCATCGTTGTGCCTTTCTCCGCAGGCGGTGGCGTCGATGCCATGGCACGCCTGCTCGGCGAAAAACTGCGCGTCATCTTGAAGCAGACGGTGCTGGTGGACAACAAGCCGGGCGCCAGCGGCATGGTGGGGGCCGCCTTTGTGAGCAAGGCAGCCGGCGACGGCTATACGATCCTGCTCGGCTCCGCCGGCGAAACTGCGATCAACCCGCTGGTCTACAAGAGCCGCATGCAATACCAGCCAGAGCGCGACCTTGCCCCCATCGCACTGGTCTCCCGCGTGCCCAACGTGCTGGTGACGAACCCGAATTTCCCTGTCAACAACATTGCTGAATTGGCCGCATATGCCGCCAAGCACCCGGACAAGGTCACGTATGCATCCAGCGGGGTCGGCAATCCGCAGCACCTCAATGGCGAACTGTTGCAGTCGATCCTTAACATCAAGATGCAGCATGTTCCCTACAAGGGCGCATCGGGTCAGCTGGTGGATGTGGCGTCGGGGACCGTCGATCTCACGTTCGTCAGCTATGCGGGCGCGGCGCCTTTTCTCAAGGGCGGCCGCGTCAAAGCACTGGCAGTGACATCCGCGAAGCGCGCCAGTTTCGCGCCCGACATCCCTGCCATTGCAGAGACGCCCGCTGCCAAAGCGTACGACCTCGAGAACTGGTTTGGCGTGTTTGCACCGGCCAAAACGCCCGCGTCCGTTCAAAGCAAGCTCAATGAAGCCGTCACGACAGCACTCAAGGACCCCGACCTGATCAAGCGTCTGCGCGAGCAGGGTGGAGAGCCTGAACTCACCACGCAGGCGCAGTTCCGCGAATTCATTGGCCGTGAAACCACGAAGTACGCACGCATCGTGACCGCTGCAAACATCACGCCCGAATAACGCCTCTTCGCATCGGTTTGGTTCTTCAAGGTGGCAACTGAGCGTCCATTTTTTTCCATCCAGGAGACGACAATGCAAGCCTTTTCATCTCATCGTCGCAAGCTGGAGGGGGGCACGGCACTGGCGATGGCCAGTGCCTGGGCAACCGCTAAATCAGCAGCGGCCAACTATCCAGTCAAGGCCATCACCCATCCTTGTCCCATTTGCCGCAGGCGGCAACACCGATGTGAAGGCCTGCTTGGTGGCAAAGCGTATGACCGAAATCCTTGGCCAACCGATCATCGTGGACAACAAGCCCGGAGCCAGCGGAAACGTTGGCTTGGAACTGGCCGGCCGTGCCGCGCCTGACGGCTACACCATCGCCATGGGCAGCTTTGACCCGCTGACTGATCTATCCCAAGCTTATGCCTTTCTTGCTCTGCTTCATCTCAGGATTGCGTTCGCCCGATGCATTCTTGGGGGAGCTGGGGGCCGCAATCAACGTGGCGTCTACCACCGTGCCGGCGCGCAGCAGCTCGTTGACCAACGTCGGTATCTGTGGGGCCAGCTTGCACTCTTCGAGCAGCCGGCGAAGCCGAAGAATCGTCGTCTCGTCGAGCACTGCTGTGTCCCAATTCAGCGTTGCAAAACTCCCGGAACAGTGGCATGTCGTGCAGCGCTTCTTCCATCGTAGGGTCGCTGAGTGTGAACCTGGAATTCCGGCTGTGCAACTCGGCCCAGACCTACCTGCACCGTGTGATGAAACAAACCGCATCTGATACGTTGACCTGTACATGACCTTTCGCCGTTTGCAGCGGGGCTTGCAAAGCCCAGATATCCCGTGACTTTACCAATGTCCGCGCTTGCCCTTATTGCGTCCCTAACGCAATAGCTTGTAGAGATAGGACCGGGAAATCCCCAGCTGCTGGGCAGCGCGCTGCTTGTTGCCATCGCACAGGGCTACGGCACGCTGGGCCGCGGCGCGCTCGATGTCTTTGAGATCCTGGAGGGGCGCGTAATGGGTCGGGGACGGTGAGGCCGTGGACACCGCTGCGGAATTTTCTTCACGGCCCACATCGTTGCGCGTAAAGGCCTCGAGTGTCAGCAGGCCGGATCCCGAAAAGACCAGTGCCTCCTCGATCCGGTGGCGCAGTTGGCGCAGGTTTCCGGGCCAGGCTTGCTCTGCCAGGTAGCGGAAAACGGCCTGGTCAACGTTGAAGGCCGGCAGGGCATTGCGCCGGCAGAACGCCGCGACGAAATGATGCACCAGCGCGGGAATGTCCTCCAGCCGCTCGCGCAGCGGTGGAATGCGCAGCGTCACGCCGCTGATGCGGTAGAACAGGTCATGGCGAAAGGCTCCCTGTCGGATCTGCTCGCCCAGGTCGCGATGGGTTGCGGCCACTAGGCGGAAAGTCGCCTTGTGCGAGGCATGGCTGCCCAGCCGCTCGACCACATGGTCTTCGAGCACGCGCAGCAGCTTGATCTGGATGTCGGCGGGAATGTCGCCCACTTCGTCCAAGAACAGCGTGCCGTCGTTGGCCATTTCCAGCTTGCCGGGCCGGCCCTGCCGAGCGCTACCGGTAAAAGCACCAGCTACATGGCCGAACAGCTCCGACTCCACCAAGCTCGAAGGCATGGCCGCCAGGTTGATGCTGACCAGCGACTGATCTGGTCGGCCCAGCCGGTGGATGGCACGAGCGACCAATTCCTTGCCAGTGCCGCTTTCCCCGACAATCAGAACCGGCACATCGAGTTTTGCCACGCGTGCGATGTCATCGCGCACGCGCAGCATGGCCTGGCTGTCGCCCACAAGCTCGCCCATGGCCGAGCGCGCCTCGCGCAGGTCGCTGAGCTCCTGCCGGTAGAACTCGAGCTTGGAGCGCAACTGGTTAATTTCCTGCGCCATCTCGGACACCGCTTCGGCATCGCGGAACATCACGCTGCCCACAGCGCCGATGATCTCCTGGTCCTTCCAAACCGGGCGCCGCGTCACCACACGGGTCACACCATTGGCCAGTTTCTGCGTCTTGCCTATCTCCGCCTTACCGCTCTTTATAACCGCGCGCAGCCGCGAATTGGGAATGGCCTCCTCCGCCGACAGGCCACGCGTACCGCCATGCGCGAAACCAAGAAACTTCTCATGCACCGGACTGATGAACAGCATGGATCCGTTGTGGTCGGCGACTGTAAGGGCGCGGTAGGGGTCGCCCAGGATCTGCTCGAGAATGTCAAAGGCAAAAGGCACCGCTACGACGAAGTCTAGCAGCGTCGCGTCCATCTCCAGCGGGCGCAGCACCACGACCTCTAGATCTTGCGATGACAGCAGCAGTCCCAGCGCCGGCCCGGAAGCCAGCGTGACCGGAAACAACGTGCGCGGACCCATCGGTAGGGCATCCTTCAGCGCCTGCTGCGCAAGCAGATCCGCAGCAAGGCCCAGCGCGCAAACGACCTTTCCCTGCTGGCGGATCAACAGCCCTAGCGCATTGGCCGACTTCAATTCTGACTGCACGTCCTGCATACACTTTCTCCAAAAAATACACTTTAAGTGTGCATCAAAACTACACAGTGCCTGTTTTCGGGAAGACACCTAAGCAAAGGCAGGTGGCATGCTTCCTGCTCAATGTAGGCCATGACAGCCATCACAGACATTGAAGCCCCTGCTACCCTTGGCGCCGCCGGGCCCTACTTCGGCATCGAAGTGCCCTTCATGGAACATATCGGCCTGGAGGCCATTTTCCTGGACGAGAACTCCTGCGAAACCTGCCTGCACTTGCATCGCTCGATCACCAATAGCCGCGGCGACATGCATGGCGGCGTGTTGATGAGTGCTTTCGACTTCACCCTGAGCGCCGCTGCACGTGCCCATGCGCCGCAGCGCTATGGGGTGGTCACCATCGACATGACAACCCACTTTTATGAGCCTGGGCGCACCTCCCTGAAGGTCATTGCGCGCTGCCCGCGCCGCGGCAAATCTATTGCCTTCTGCGAAGGCGAGATCATCGACGCGCACGGCACGCTGGTGGCCGTGGCCCGCGCCACGTTCAAGCTGCTTGATCTTCAAAGATAGCAACACCGGCACACTGCCCGGCCATCCACCTCGCAATCCATCCCGCCGGGCCATCCGCGGGATGCCAACGGAAATCCCGGATTCTCATGATCAACAAGTTCGTTTCCTCCGTGGAGGAAGCCCTGGCGGGCATCCGCGACGGCGCCACCATTCTCGTCGCCGGATTCGGCACCGCGGGCATCCCCGAAGTCCTGATCGACGGGCTCATTGCCGCCAATGTGCGCGACCTGACCATCGTCAACAACAACGCGGGCAACGGCGATATCGGCCTAGCCGCGCTGCTGCGTACCCGGAACGTCCGAAAGATCATCTGCACCTACCCGCGCAGTGCTGATTCCCATGTATTCAACGCCTTGTATCGTGCGGGGAAGATCGAGCTGGAGCTGGTGCCGCAAGGCACGCTGGCCGAGCGCCTGCGCGCCGCGGGCGCAGGCATTGGTGCTTTCTACTGCCCCACCGGCTGCGGTACACCGCTGGCCGATGGGAAGGAGGTTCGCCACATCAATGGCCGAGACTACATGCTCGAATACCCGATCCATGGCGACTACGCTTTCATTAAGGCCGAGTCCGGCGACCGCTGGGGCAACCTGACCTATCGCATGTCGGCACGCAACTTCGGGCCGGTCATGGCCACGGCGGCGCGCACCACCATTGCCACCGTGCACCAGGCCCTGGAACTCGGGGAGATGGACCCCGAGGCCATCGTGACGCCCGGCATCTTCGTGCACCGCGTGCTGCCGATCGAACGCACCGTCACGCGCGCCGTCGGCGCCCCGTCAGCCTGAACCCGCGCCTTTCCATCAGTACCTTTTCCAGGAAAACCCGATCCATGCGCGAAGCCGTCATCGTCTCTGCCGTACGTACCCCTCTGGCCAAATCACACCGGGGCGAATTCAACATCACTCCCGCGGCGCAGTTGGCCGCCTACTCCATCCAGGCCGCAGTCGAACGCTCCGGCATCGATCCGCAGATCATCGAGGACTTGGTCCTGGGCTGCGGCAATCCGGAGGGTTTTCAGGGGCGCAACCTTGCGCGCCAGGCAGTGATCCGCGCCGAGCTGCCACTGTCGATTGCCGGGACCACAGTCACGCGCTACTGCGCCTCGGGCCTGCAGGCGATTGCAATGGCCTCCTCACGCATCGTTACCGATGGCGTCGAGGCGATGATTGCCGCCGGTGTGGAGTCGATCTCGGGGCTGCGCCCGGGCCCGCCCAGCGACCTCGATCCTTGGCTGCTCGAGCGCAAGCCCGAGTTGTTCATGGCGATGATAGACACCGCCGATGTCGTTGCCGAACGCTATGGCATCTCGCGTGAAGACCAAGACGCGTTTGCACTGGTGAGCCAGCAACGCACGGCGGCGGCGCAGCGCAGCGGTCTGTTTGCCGGTGAAATCGTGCCCTGTGCCACGCGCACGGCGGTTAAGGACAAGGACACCGGCGAGATCAGCCAGCGCGAGACGCTGGTCACACAGGACAACTGCAACCGCCCGAGCACTACCCTTGAAGGACTACTGAAGCTCGATCCGATCAAGGGCCCGGCCAAATTCGTCACCGCCGGCAATGCCTCGCAGCTGTCGGATGGCTCGGCGGCCTGCGTCGTCATGGACGCGCGCCTTGCCGAGCGCAAGGGTCTGCAGCCGCTGGGCGCGCTCCGGGGCTTTGCCGTCGCAGGCTGCGAGCCAGACGAAATGGGCATTGGCCCGGTGCTTGCCGTGCCCAAGCTGCTGGCACGCCACCGGCTGGGCGTCGACGACATCGATCTGTGGGAAGTCAACGAGGCATTTGCCTCTCAGGCCCTGTACTGCCAGCGCCGCCTGGGCATTCCTGGCGAGCGCCTCAACGTGAATGGAGGCGCCATCTCCATCGGCCACCCGTTCGGCATGACCGGCGTACGCATGGCCGGCCATCTGCTGCTAGAAGGGCGCCGGCGCAATGCACTGGGCGGCGGCGTGGCCAAGTGGGGGGTGGTGACGATGTGCGTCGCGGGCGGCATGGGCGCTGCCGGGCTGTTCGAGATTTTCTGAAAGTGCCAGGCACGCGCCAGGGCGCTCTGGCGACCCGGCGCGGCATGTCAACACACATTGCAAAAACGAAGGAGACAAGCATGCAACGTAGAGCATTCCACCGCATCGCCGCCACGGCTGCCATCGCATCGACGCTGGCCCCAGCGCTGGCCCAGGAACCTCAGGCTTATCCCAACAAGCCCATCACCATCGTTGTGCCCTATGCCGCGGGCGGCACCACCGATGTCGTCGCCCGCGCGCTGGCCAACAGCATGGGCCGGCAGCTGAAGCAGCCGGTGGTGATCGAGAACAAGCCCGGGGCGGCCGGCGCGATGGGCGTCGTCGACATGATGGGCGCCAAGGCCGATGGCTACCGTCTGACGATGACGCCCGTCGGCATCTTCCGTCAGCCGCACCTGCAACCCACACGCTACGACCCGATCCGTGACCTGAGCTATATCGCGTCCTTCGTAACATATGACTTCGCCGTGACCGTGCCGGCGAACTCGCCATTCAAGACCATCCAGGACATGATCGAGTACGCGCGCAGCAACCCCGGCAAGCTAGCTTACGGCTCACCGGGCGTGTTCTCCGGTAACCATGTGGTCGGCGCGTCGATTGAGCATGACCAGCGTATCCGGCTCAACCACATCCCCTACAAAAGCGATTCGGAAAATACCAATGCCCTGCTCGGCGGCCAGATCGAGTCGGCCGTCGTCGCCAACGTCATCCTGCCCTATGTCCAGTCGGGCAAGGTGCGCGTGCTGGCCACCACGGATTCGGAACGCAACCCAGCTTTCGGCAATGCGCCGACCCTGGCTGAGGCGGGCTACAACGTGATCGTACCCTCCCCGTTGGGCCTGGCCGGCCCCGCCGGGTTGCCCAAGGACGTCGTTGCGGTGCTGGAGAAAGCGGTTCAGGCCGCAACCACCGACCCAGCCGTCAAGGGCGTGCTGGATAACTTGGGCCTGCGCCAGCGCTTCATGGGCAGCCAGCAGTACGCCGACTTCGCGAAGAAGACGTTCGTCGCCGAGAAAAGCATCGTTGAAATCATGAAGTAACGGCCGATGCCGGATCGCGCTGTCCGGCTTGGCTTGCGCTGCGCCAGTTTCGAAACCAAAACCATAGGAGACAACATGAACAAATCCCGCCCAGACCCTGCCAACCGCCGCGCCCTGCTCGGCCTTGCCATGCTGGCATTGATGAATGTCCAACCGGCTACCGCCCAATCGTCAGGCGCCGCGTCCAACTATCCAAACCGTGCGATCAAGCTGGTCGTGCCCTACAACCCCGGCGGAGTGGCCGATTCGCTGGGCCGATCACTGGCCGAAGGCATCAAGAAGGAACTGGGCCAGCCGGTGATCGTCGACAACCGTGCCGGCGCGAACACCGCCGTCGGCGCCGCTGCCGTCGCCAAGTCGCCGGCCGACGGCTACACCATCCTGCTGGTCACGCCGGCAACGCTGATCCTCAATCCGCTGCTGATGCCCCAGCTGTCATACAAGCCCGAGGAACTGACCGAGATCTACAACGTCGCCACCACCCCGATAGCGCTCAGCGTTAAGACGGATGGTCCGGTCAACGACTTCAACGGACTGCTCAATGCCATCCGCAAAGCCAACGGCGCCGCAGCGTTCTCCTCCACCGGCATCGGTAGCAGCACGCACCTCGCTGGCGAGCTGCTGCAGATGGAAACCAAGACCCAGATGATCCATGCGCCGTACAACGGCAGCGGCCCGGCGCTGACGGCGGTGATGGCCGGCGAGGTGCTGCTGTCATCGGACTCGATGGCCAGCGCGATCGCGATGTATCCGGGCCAGCGCATCAAGCCCATCGCGGTCACCAGCAAGAAGCGCGCACAGGCACTGCCCAACGTGCCCACACTCTACGAGTTGGGCCTGAAGTCGTTTGACGTGTCGACTTGGTACGGCATCGTCGCGCCGGCCAAGACCCCGGCGGACGTACTTGCCAAGCTGCACGGCGCCATTGCCAAGACCGTTGCCAACGACGACTTCATCAAGCGCTTTAGCGCCCAGGGCCTGGAGATCCAACCCACGCACACCCCGGCCGATTTCAAAGCCTTCGTGCAGCGCGAGCGCAGCCTCTGGCAGCCGGTCATCAAGGAAAAGAACATCCAGGTCGGTAACTAATGCCGCAGCCGCATTCCAGCTAAATCGTGAAACCTCCCGAATGACCACATCTCCCTTTCTCCTCAACAAGGCAATTCTCGTCACCGGTGCCGGCACCGGTATTGGCCGCGAGCTCGCGCTGGGCCTGGCGCGCGAAGGCGCGCTGGTCGGCGTCAACGACATCGGCGCCGCGGCCAGCAACGTCGCCGCCGAGATCCAGGCCACAGGAGGCCGCGCCATTGCCTGCATCGGCGACATCTCGAAGGAATCGCAGGCCCAGGCCATGGTTCACCAGGTGGTGGAGCAGTTCGGCGGCATTGACGGCGTGGTGAACAACGCCGGCGTGCTGCGCGACAAACTGTTCCACAAGCTCGATACCGACGACTGGAAACTGGTCATCGATGTGCATCTGCATGGCAGCTTCCACATCAGCCGCGCCGCCGCGCCATTCTTCAAAGAGCAGCAAAGCGGTGCAATGGTGCACATGACGTCGACGTCCGGCCTCATTGGCAACCTGGGCCAGTCCAACTACAGCGCGGCGAAGATGGGCATCGTCGGCCTGTCGCGTAGCATCGCGCTGGACATGGCGAAATTCAACGTCCGCTCGAACTGCATTGCGCCCTTTGCCTGGACCGCAATGACCAGCTCCATCCCGGCCGTGACGCCCGAACAGATCGCTCGCGTGGAGCGCTTCAAACGCATGACCCCGGACAAAATTGTGCCGCTGACAGCCTATCTGCTGAGCGACCGCGGCAGCGACGTCACAGGCCAGATCTTTTCCGTTCGCAACAACGAGGTGTTCGTGATGAGCCAGCCGCGGCCCGTGCGTTCGGTGCACCGGCAGGAAGGCTGGTCGGCGCAGACGCTGGCCGAGCACGGCATGCCGGCGCTGCGTGCAGCCTTCACACCTCTCGAGCGCTCCGCCGATGTGTTCACCTGGGATCCGGTCTGATGGCTGTGCCCGCTTCTCATTCCAGCACCATGACTGCCACCGTTTCCCAGCCAGACTGCACCACCATGGGCTACAGCCGACGCAGCAAGGATGAACTTGCGCGCCGCATCGCACAGGACATTCCTGATGGTGCCTACGTCAACCTCGGCATCGGCCAGCCCACACTGGTCGCCAACCACATCCCGGCCGGCTGCGAAGTCATCCTGCACAGCGAAAACGGCATCCTCGGCATGGGCCCTGCCCCGGCGCCCGGGCTCGAGGACTACGATCTGACCAACGCCGGCAAGCAGCCGGTGACCCTGCTGCCCGGCGGGGTCTATTTCCACCATGCCGACAGCTTCGCGATGATGCGCGGCGGCCATCTGGACATTTGCGTGCTCGGCGCCTTCCAGGTCAGCAGCAACGGGGACTTGGCGAACTGGAGCACAGGCGAGCCGGACTCGATACCCGCCGTCGGCGGTGCCATGGACCTGGCCAGCGGCGCCAAGCAGACCTGGGTCATGATGGACCTGCTGACCAAGCAGGGCGCGAGCAAGCTCGTGGAACGCTGCACTTATCCGCTGACAGGCATCGGCTGCGTTAAGCGCATCTATACCGACCTGGCTTCGTTTGTCTGCACGCCCGAGGGCCTGAAGTTGATCGACGCCGTGCCTGGCCTGGATCTGGCGGAACTGGAGCGTCTGGTCGGCTTGCGGATCCTGCCCGCAATCGCACACGTGTAACCCAGTCAAAGGGCGCTGGCGCGACGTCATCGGTGGCGTACCAGCAGCGCATGCTTAGGGCGCAGTTTCCGATATCTGCTCGGGCCGCTCCATTCCACCTGCAGTTGGCTCGGCATAGGCCAGGTGCAAGAACGTTAACGCGCCTACGGATTTGCTATTCACCGCATCAATTCTGATGAAAACGATATTCCGCACAACCCTCGTTCTCTTGCGTCGCAGCTGCGGTGACCGGGCAAACATGCGGGTCTGGACGACGCGTCCAACAATCAGGCCTGAAGTGTCAACAGTTTGTTTCCTGAGCGTTAGAGCATGGACCGAGGTGCAACAGCGCCTCTACCCTGAGGCGGGTGCCAGTTGTAGTGGTGATCCCAATGGTCCAGTGCAACGCGACACCATCATTGCCAGAGCCGGTAGCCGGCGCAGTTCGCACGCCATACCCAAGGTCTCTGAAATGCGTTTGGCCGTGCGTTAGTCGTTCGTGGCACACGTCACCCGGACATGGCAGTTGTCCAGAATTGAATGGTTCTGGCCGTAGGCTTTGTCGAACTGTTTGAGCGACTGTGCGATGGGGAACTGCAGATGCCGTAGCCGGCCACGAAGACGAACGTCGTCTCGGAGAAGTCGAACCGGCCCCGCGCTGGATACTCATCGAGCATCAGCCACTGCTTGTGGCGGCGTTCGGTGCCATCGCTGCCATGAAGCGATTCGGTGAGGCGTCGTCCGATCTGGTTCAAGATGAGCCGGATCAACGGCTTAGTGCGGCTAATGTTGGATGGCTGGACCATCAAAGGTGATTCGGACGCGATTAGGTTGGCGATGCGCCAGTAGCGGCGTGACGTGACCTCGGCCACCGTGGGATCGGGGTACAGGCCAAGGAACGACATGACCGTGGACAGCACGCCAGCCCTCGCACACTTGCGGATCACATAGCATCAATGGAAATTGCAGTAGGTCGTCCAATGGAATGCTCTTGAATTTGAGCAGGTGATGCAGTGCCGATACAGCCACCATCAGTGCGTCATTCCACACCGCTTTGGCTGCGATGCCTTTGCCCACTTCATCAGATTGTGCAAAGCCCACGTCATACCGGTCATCTTGCAATCCTTTGACCTGCTGCGACCGCGATACTTGGGAAAATCGAGTATCGACCTCGGGGTCCTGCAAATCGCTAGCAGGGTTGGAGGCGCGAGGGGGTGATGCCATCGGAGAGCGCGATGCGCAACAAACCAGTGAAAGCCATTGACCGCAGCTTTGAGGCTGTCGCGGGCTTGCTGAAATGCAGTGAACACCCGCAGAACATGCTCAAGGAGCAGCGTCCCGGCCCGAGCTAGTCGGGTGCTGCGGCTGGTACGTGCGAACAACTGTTCATCCACATCTTCCTCCAGTTCCTTGACAGTGCGCGACAGCGCAGACATGTCTAGATGCAGGCGTTCAGCCGCACAAGCGAAGTGCAGCTCCTCTGCCACTGCCCAAAAGCAGCGAAGTTGACACAATCGATTCTCCCTCCTTGATCTGCCTGCCGCGAAGATCGCTCGGATTTGGTATGTCCGGCAGCTGCGCTGGTTGTCCAACCGAAGAAATCGGATGCGCATCTCCAAATCTTGGAAAAACCTAAAATGTACGGTACAGTACCGTACATATTAAATCCATCGAACGCAAATCAAAGGTGACCAAATGACCACTGCGATGTCCGTCTCTCCTCGCAAGCATCGAACGACCAAAGGCGCACAACGCATCGAAGCTCTGACCGCTGCCGCCGCAGCGCTGTTTCTGGAGCACGGGTTCGAGGCGGTTGCCGTTGACGACTTGATTGCGCGAGTGGGTGGCTCGCGAAGCAACGTCTACACGCATTTCGGTGGCAAGGAGGGGTTGTTCGAGGCGGCCATGATGAAGGTCTGTGCCGAAATGGCCGCTCCTTTCGAGCGGTTGAACATAGGAGACCTTGAGGCGGCGCGGGTTCTTCCCTCTTTTGGGGAAGAGTGGCTCAGGATCTCGCTATCACCTCTTACGTTGTCCGTGCATCGACTGTTGACCACGGAAGGCGCGCGTTTCCCCAAGGTCGCGCAGGCGATGTTGGAGAACAGCTACTTCAAGGCGATCGGCCTGCTTGCGCGCTGGATCGAATCTCAGCAGTGCAAACCTCATGCAGAGCTCTCCAGCGATGTGCCGGCACGGGCCTTGGCGGAACAGTTCGTCAGCATGGTTTCCAGCGACGTGAAGCTGCGCGCCATTGTTGGGCTTGTGACAATGCCACTGTCGGAGGAAGCGGTCGACGAGATCGTCAGTCGAGCCGTCAGAACTTTCCTGCACGGGGCCGCTACCAGCAAGAACGCTGCGCCACGGCGCTCGGATTGAGTGGCTCAGATGCAACCGCGCTGGACTTGCCTGGGATCGCACGCGAACACGAATTGGAAAAAAGTCGTGTCGATGCTGTCTGATCGAAAAACTCGGAGGGCCAAAACTCGCGCTTCCGCGTTGTTGATGTCCGCATTCCTCTTGGTGGCAGGGGGCTTGCTGAGTGCATGTACCACGGGAAGTACTGATGCACGGAATGCTCAACAGGTCTCGTTTTCTGCCTACCGAGAGCAAGCAATCGCGCTGCTGCGTGAGCGTCGCGTGTTCCAGGACACGACCACAGACTTTGAGCTGACATGGAATGCGCCCCACGAATGGCATCCCGTGTCGCCGGAGGGGTCACCGCCAGCAAAGGGAATTCTGTTGGTGCACGGCCTGGGCGACTCTCCTTGGTCGTTCCATGACGTTGGGCAGGCACTGGCCTCCCAGGGCTTCTTGGTCCGCACGGTGCTGTTGCCCGGTCATGGCACGCGCCCCGAAGACCTGCTGGACGTGACACTCGATCAATGGCGCCAGGTGGTTAATGAACAGGCAGCAACACTCCAGCGCGATGTCCCGCAAGTCTACCTGGGAGGATTCTCCACAGGGGCTAATCTCGTACTCGAATATGCCTACGCGCACCCGGAGATCGCCGGGCTGGTCCTTTTCTCGCCGGGCTTTCGCTCGAACAGTGCCTGGGACTGGCTGGCGCCGGTGGCCGCCACATTCCGCCCCTGGTTGTTTCCGCGCGATGGCAGCATGCCCATGCAAAACACCATGCGCTATCTGAACACCCCGACGAACGGCTTTGCACAGTTTTACCGCAGCAGCCGCAGGGCCCAGCGATTGCTACAAGGCCGAACCTACGACAAGCCTGTTTTCATGGCCGTGGCGCAGCACGATTCGGTGCTCGATACCGACTACCTGCTCGATACCTTCCAAAGCCGCTTCACACACCCTGGCAGCCGGCTGGCCTGGTACGGCGGGAAGCCATCCGGCCTGAGCGACACCGCGCGCGTCATCGTCCGCGATGACCGACTTCCCGAACAGCACATCAGCCAGTTCTCGCACATGGGGCTTCTGTTCTCGCCCGCCAATGCCCTGTACGGCAGACAAGCCAAGAAACGTTTTTGCTGGAACGGCCAAAGCCCTATGGCCACGCAAGCGTGTGAGGAAGGTAAACCCGTCTGGTACTCGGACTGGGGCTACCGCGAGGAAGGAAAGGTCCATGCGCGGCTGACCTTCAATCCCCACTTCGAATGGCAGGCATCAGTCATCGCGACCGTGGTTGCCGAGCGTGGCATCCAAGTTGCCAATCCCAGCGGGGCGCAAGCGCCCTCAAGTCATTCACACCTGGAGAGTCCCCAATGAAAGCCGTCCGTATCCATACCTACAACCAAGTGCCTGCCGTCGAGGTCGCCCCGATCCCGACGATCGCTGACGACGAAATTCTCGTGCGCGTGCAGGCCGCTGCGCTCAATCCGCTCGATGCCTTAGTGGTGTCGGGCATTGCCGCACGCTTTTTCACCGTCACGCTGCCGCTCACACTTTCCACCGACTTCGCCGGCACCGTCGAGCGCGTAGGTTCAGCGGTGTCTCGATACAAGCCAGGGGATGCCGTGATCGCCTGGGCCGATGCCGGCACCAGCGGCGGTCTGGCCGAGTTCGCCGCCGTGCACGCATCGAATTGCGTGGCCTTGCCCTCCGGCATGACGGCTGCCGAAGGCGCGGCGATTCCAACGGCGGGCAGCACCGCATGGCACGCGCTGTTCTCAGCCGCCAAGCTGCAGCCCGGAGAAACCGTGCTGATCCACGGCGGCGCTGGCGGCGTCGGCAGCTTTGCCGTCCAGTTCGCGCACAAGGCCGGCGCCCGGGTGATTGCCACCGCATCCGGCGATGGCCTGGAGTTGATGCGTCGCCTGGGTGTGCACGAAGTCATCGACTACAAGTCGCAGGACTTCGCGGCCATCGTTACCGACATCGATGTAGTGCTCGACCTGGTGGGCGGCGACACGCAGGCGCGTTCTTACAGCGTGCTGCGCAAGGGCGGCCGTCTGGTGTCTACCGCCGCCACAACACCGCCCGATGAAGCCGTCGCCAAGATGCATGGTGTCTCGGCAAGTATGTTCTATGCAAAGCCCTACGCAGATCGGCTCGGCGAAGTCGTTGCTTGCGTCCATGAGAACGGCGTCGAGGTGATCATCGACCGCAACGTGCCCCTTGAGGCGTTCGACGATGCCTGGTCTCGCCTCTCGTCCGGCCGGGGGCGGGGAAAGATCGTCGTCAGTCTGTCTTGATTCTTCAAACCAGCTCTGCAAACCCAGCTCCAAAGAAAAGGAACCTCAGCATGACTACCGCAACTTCTACTTTGGGTGGCACCTTCACCCTGCCCGGCACGGCCCTGACTCTCAAGCGCATTGGCTATGGCTCCATGCAGCTTCCTGGGCCCCACGTATGGGGTCCGCCGCGCGACAAGGACGCCGCACTGGCCGTTCTACGCGAAGCTATCGCCCTCGGAGCGAACCACATCGACACGGCCGAGTTCTATGGCCCGCACGTCTCCAACCAACTCATCTGCGAGGCGCTGGCACCCTATCCGAGCGATCTGACGATCGTCACCAAGGTGGGCTTCGAGCGCGGCAACGACGGCTCGTGGGTGGTGGATCGCTCTCCGGAGGGTCTGGCCCGACAGGTGCGCGAAAACCTGTCCACCCTGGGGCTGGAGTCGTTGGATGTGGTCAACCTGCGACTTGGCAGTGCGCAAGGCCCCAATGAAGATTCGTTGGCCGAACCGCTTGGTGCGCTGGTCGAACTCCAGCGTCAGGGGCTCGTGCGCCACATCGGCCTGAGCAGCATCTCGCCAGCCCAGTTCAGCGAAGCGCAAGGGATCGCGCACATCGTCTGCGTGCAGAATCAATACAACCTCGCGCATCGTGGCGACGATGCGCTGATCGATGCGCTGGCGGCTCGAGGCGTTGCCTATGTGCCATTCTTCCCTCTGGGCGGTTTCTCGCCCTTACAGTCCTCATTGCTGGGCGACGTTGCCAAGGCACGTGGCACCTCACCGAATCAGGTGGCGCTCGCCTGGCTGCTGCAGCGCTCGCCCAACATCCTAGTCATTGCCGGCACGTCCTCGGTGGATCATATGCGCGAGAACTTCAAAGCTGCGGATTTGGAGCTGTCCCCTCAAGAGATCGCAACGCTCGATCAGATCGCCGGACAAGTCAGCAAAGTCGCCGAGTGAGTTGACTACCGGCAGACGTGGTCGAACAAGGCTCATGTGGACGAGGCCATTCATTGAGGCCACTGACGCCATCTTGCGCATGAGGAAGACACGATATGCGGTACTGACCTGAAGGCTGGAAGGGCCAGAACCCGGAGATCGAGCAGGCTGCGAAGGAAAGGGGCGGCACGTTCAACGGCCCCTCCTCGCGCGCGAATGCATCGGCATCTCCGAGTCCGTCGGAGGTTCAGTCAAAAGCGCCAAGAAGGGAGGCATGGACTACGGGGCAAGATCAGCTGCTGCTGCCTGCACCACGCGAACAGGGCATGTCTTTTTTCGGACTACCGTCTTAGACATGGCTTTTCGGCAGCAGCCTTATCAGTAGCCAGAGCATCCGATGGGGAAGGCTTCACGACTGCGATCACCGGTGTCTTCTCAGCCCCCGTCTCCTGCCCTCGCAGCTTGCCCAGTGCATAAGGAGTCAATGCGTCTTCTTTTGCATTTCCTCGCGAAACTTCGGATCTGTTCGCATCCGTATGAATGCCTCGATCACCTGTTGTCCGACGCGCTGCGCCCAGCTCTGCGGCGGGGTTGTACCCTGCGGCTTGTCGGTAGAACTCGCTGCTGTACCGGCCTTCTCGGTATCCGGCATCAAGGGCGGTGTGCAGTCTTTGGCTGATTTCATCACGGTGTCCTGCTTTCTCCAAATGGGCAATGCCCGCCTTCCAGCCTTCCATCAGGTGTTCGTGCCGCGGCGTGTTGTCGACTACCACCAACTGCACAGAGTCACCAAACTTTTGCCGGATCTGCTCCAGTCTTTGCGGCAAATTTCCCTGGATTTCCGCCATATAGGCGATGGGCGCGCCGCGGCCATCATGCGGGCTCGAAAAGCGCGCGTTGGTGCGATCAAGCGCTAGCTCTGGCGCAACATGTACCGCCATGATGTGCACATCGAATCCGGCCTTCTGCGCTAGATCGATCTTGTTGAACGCGGCTTGTGGATGCCTTAGCTGCCCTTCAAACACCACGGCAGCGTTCATGGCCACAACGCTTCGAACGGCCGTTGTCTTGCCCGCCCCCGGAACACCGGTGACGAAAACCGCAACATTTGACTCAGGAGTTGGTCCACGTTCGACCACACGGCGAAACTGCTCTGCAGCCAAAACGGAAGCCGCGTTGTGAACCGCATCGTGCAATGCGTTGCGTGATGCCGGCGATTGGGCATACCCAGGCAGCAACTCCTTCATCGTATCGGAACATACGTAGCGCCCACCGTAAGTGTCAGGTCGCGCGCAATAGTCTCTCAAGACCTCATTGGAATACAAGGCGGCACGCTCTATGGCCAACGCCTGAGCCACCTGCATCTCCGCCACAGAGAAATTCAGGGAAACGATGGTTTCCATGGTTCAGCGGCCCTCAAAGCCGATCAGCAGCAAGGCCACAACAAGCATGAATGCCACCAGCAGCCAGACGATGCGGTTTGTCCACCGGTAGATATCGTTGTCTCGCAGCTGCGGGGAACTGCGTGGAATCAATTTCCTTGCAATCCAACCCCAGCCCATCACCAGTCCCCAGTTTCGGTTGGTTGATGGAGCTCCTTCGCTGCTCCGTACTCGACTGCTCTGGTGGGTGCAGGCGCTGCAACCCGTGCCGGCGGTGCGGGCTGCTTGACATACACATGGGCCAGGCCATGCGCTGTGGTCACCGTGAGATTGGGGTGAACGCCTTCCAGAACCACGTACTGCTGGTTCCATCGGAAGGGAAGCGGGATGCCATCAGGGCCGGAGATCACCGGATTCATCCGATAGGCGTCAAGAAACTCCAGAAAGGTGCGCCCTTCAGCGATGAATGCGCGGTGCAACGCGACATTCGAAGGCACGTCAATGATGTATGCCGGCGAGGCCGCCACCACAGGCGCAGTCATCGGGGGAGCAGCGCCACACCCGATGATCATCGTTCCTGCAACCAGAACGCCAAGAGAGCACAGGCGCATGAGAAAGTCCTGTCAAACAAGATTTTCTCAATTCTAAATACTCGCCTTACAAAACACAATCAACGACAACGTCCGTTGGCTGAGCATGCATGGGATAGCCCACAGCCCCTGTCAACCACCCCGCAATGGCCGCCTGCCACGACCCTGCCCAGGCCCCAAGGATCAATCTCAGATGCAATCACTGGTTGATTGAGGTTCAAGCATTCGGCTCACGTGGATGAGCGTCCACCGCTTGCGTTGAGATAGTCAGCCAATTGCTTTTTTATCGTGGCGATGAATTCCGGTGGAGCCATGATCGTTACCGATTGCCATCCTTCCGGAACCATGACTTCCGACGATACAGGGGGGGTGCGGTGCTCAAGAATCTTCTTGAGCACTTTGGAGTATTGACGATGCAGCATCTGCGTCGACACACCGTCTTCTTGCGCCACTATGGGCGGAGGTATGCCATCCACCAGCACTCGGCGCACCCGTGCAATGGAGACCGGATCGAGCGAGAACAACACGATGGCTTCATCGAACTCGATGGGCGTGCACTTGGGTTCGTTGCGAACGCTTTTGGTCCGGGCCATACGCTACTCCAGAGACATGATGTACAGACTATAAACCTTTTTATCACCTATGACGACGATCCATCAAGCCCATGTAGTCTCGTTGAACACGCATTTGAATTGATTTATTGCGCGTCAAACGATAAGATTGCATCTCCACCTTTCTATGCAAAGTGAGGGCCGAATGTTGTACTACAACGCGAGGCAATGGGCGGTGATTGCAGCCATCACTGCGGCGTCGACCGGAGGTCATGCACAGGAACATCGCGAAGCCCCACCTATTCCAGACGCAGCATTTCTGACCGGGGACGCGCGCCTGGCCTGTGAAGCGATCCTGTGTCTGTCGACAGGCACACGGCCCGGCGAATGCGCTCCGTCCATCCAACGCTATTTTTCAATCACGCACCGCAAGCTGTCCAGAACCCTCAAGGCCAGGCGCAGCTTCCTGAACCTGTGTCCGTCGTCAAACCACGATGACAACATACGCGCCCTCGTTGACGCGATCGCCAACGGTGCCGGGCGCTGCGATGCCAACAGCCTCAATGCCACCTTGGGAGCCATCCATAAGGGCGTGCGCACGACGAGCAATGTCATGCCTGCGCATTGCACTGCATATGCGTCGCACCCCTACGCCCAGCTGTCTTCCTACACCGCCCGCTATGTGGGCGTACCGGAGCGCGGAGGCATGTGGGTGGAGCCGGAGCAATTTGACAAAGCGCAGGGGGCCTATGACGCCCGTGTTGCCTCAGAAGATCACGCAGCGCATAGCCCTTCGGGCTTTCATCACTGAACGATGGTCTTGCGGCATAACCTGTCAGTCGACCATCATTGCCGCATACATGGGATCGTAGTAGATCGCCGAGCACCTGCGCCCATGGCCAGGCCGAAACGAAATCTGTACCACCACATCGACCAAGCTAAACAGCATGGTTTTGATTTCCTCCAGCGATAGGCCATGGCCTTCGTGTGACGCCTTGATCAGCAACGCCAGGCGCAGGAAAGCGGCCCGCGGGCTATTGGCGTGTGTCGTGGTCATCCCTCCCGGGTGGCCCGAATTGAGAACGCTCTGCAGATAATAGAACGCTTCATCGCCACGCAGTTCTGCCAGCAGAACCCGCTTGGGTGTCTTGCGCATTGCCGCCTGGAGAATCTCCTTGGGGCCCCCGCCGGCCGCCCCGGCCAGGCTATCGCGCCTGTAGAGCAGTCCCTGCACATTGCTGTGATTGGGCAGGGGCATCTCCGGGGTATCTTCCACTGTGACCAGCCGCTCATCGGTGGGAATCATCTCGGCGAGCCCGCGGATGAAGGAGGTCTTGCCACTGCCCGTGGCCCCGGAAACCAGAATGTTCGCGTATTCCAATACAGCCATGCGAAGGAACTCCGGCCACCGTCCCGATTGCGCCAACCACCACATCGCATGCTGCTCTGGCATGAGCTGCGGCTCCATGGCCTTGCGCTGGTCCTCGGTTATCTTCAGGTTGTACTGATGGACCGTGTTCTCGAAGTAACCCTGCCCAATGAAGTCCTCTAGCGAAAACGCTGCAATGGCATGCTTGCGCATGTTCACATAGGTATAGCCATTGACCGTGGCCGGAGGCCCCGTCATCTCCACACGCGTGCCATCCGGCAAAGCACAGGACAGCGTGACGTTGGTGGCATCCAGCGGCTTTCTGACATAGCTCGAAAGGAAGTGCCCCAGCTGTTCAATCACTGCCCGGCTCAGGCTTTCATCGATATGCCGTGTCCAGACTCCGTTCTCCCACAGGTGGATTTCACACGGTTTGTTGATCGCCAATTCCTGGAGATTCGGGCGGGCAAGCCACTTTGCAAAATATCGGTTGATGAACAGTGAGAGCATGGAATTCTGCCCCGCTCCATCCACCGTGTGCGCCCCTGAAGAGTCCTGCGGCTCCAGGCGGGAAAACGCTGAATCTTCCATTTCGGTGTGAACCATGGCTACTCCCTTTGATTTACATCCAGGGCATACACCTGGGAAAAATCGATATCGCGCGCCACATAGATCTTGATGATGTCGCCCTGGTTCTTGTTGAGCGTAGGCTGTATATCCTCGCCTTGCTTGAGCATCGACTCGACAATCATGTCTGCGGTGCTTTGGCTTTGGCCAAAGTCCGGAGCGCCCATGCCCCATCCGCCGAGACTGACACTGTTGCCGCTGCCTTGCCCGCGCGCGGCAATGGCCGCCTGGCGCTCCTGGCTGCGGTTTTGCGAACGCTTGGTCAGGTAGCTGGTGTAATCGGAAAACAGCGAATACAGCATGGCGCCACCAAAGCGCTCCAGGAAATGGTTATCGACCCCACCCGCAATGCCCGAGCGCCCCAATGCATCGCTTGAAGGTGAATTCAGGAGCACCACAACGTACTGCGGCGTAATGGCACGCGTCCACAGGGCAAAGATGCGCTTCTTTCCCCTCGCCATTTCCGCCCCATATTCTCCTTCGAAGGTAGTGCCTGCCTCCATCAGGATCACCTTGCCATCCATGGAATAGACAGGACGTGAAGAAACGCATTTGATGAAACCGGGCTGATCCGTGCTGATGGCGGTGATCAGCGTGCAATCGGGCAAGGTTCCCTTGCCCATGGTCAACGACGGATTGACAATCCTTGATGCCCGCGTCGTTGCCGTCACCGTACCCAGGAGCTGCGCGCCCAGATCGGTGGAACCATTCAGGCTTGTAGCGCTACCGGCTTGCGCCGATGCGCTGGCCGGCGACTGTGCTCTTCCCGCTGGCTTTTGCCCATTTCTGCCAGCCGCGCCAACCTCGGACTCGAAACGCCGAAGCTGGACAATTTCATCCTCCGTCTGACCTGCGGGCTTGTCTGGTGGCGGTGGAGCCTCCACTTCTGCGCCACTTGCCACCACAGCCGGAGGGCAGCTCATCCCCAAAGGCAGCTTCAATCCACCCGCGCACAACACAAAGCGAGGCTCTTCCGCGCGGGGCTCAGCCATCGACACCGCAAAATCCGGGACGCTGACGGGACGTTTTTGCGCCTCTGCAGAGTGAGCCTCCAGGGCCTTGGGTGGATGCAATATGCCCGAAAGCTTCAGGGCAGCATAAAGCAGCATGCCAATCGCAAGAATGATGGTCAGGGTGATCAGCGCCTTCTGCGCGGGGGTCTTCACCGGCGCGCGATCCTTGAGGTCACCGCGCTCCTGCAGTTCATCCGCTGGCGGGGTAAGTTCTTGAGTCATTCACTGCCCCTTTCTCTGACGACGCGCTGCACCTTGTCACTGACGGTTCCCGTCGGGCTGTGTTGACCACCAACCGGAACGGATCTATTGGTGATGCCCGCCACCATATTGCCGCGGCGCAGGATGATTTTCTGCGCCACCAGATGCAGTACCAGGGTGTCACCCTCGACATGGAAATCTGCAATGGATTCGGTTCCGTCGGGCTCGATGGTGAAAGCTGCGGGTAGCGAGTGGGCCGAACTGAAGGTGAGATAGGTCTGCCGGCCGTTGTCGTGCATCGAGCGAGGCTGCAGTTCCTGGGCGCCCACAATCCAGTAGTTCTCGTTCAGCGGACCTTCAAACCGGGCCTGGCGCAAATCATCTGCAATTTTCTTGCGGTCCTCCTTGGCTTTGATGGCCTCCCGAGAATCTGCCTCGACCCCGCGCACATACACCCACAGCGCTGCTTGTTCGCGTTTTTTGGCGGTCACCAGGTAAAAAAGGTAGTTGCGACGTGTGCCGTAGAGTGACAAGTTGGTGTCGGGCCTGATGCCCTTGGGCTTGAGCACCACCATGTCGCCATCGATGGCGACATGCCATGCATTTCTATCGCCCATGGAAAAATTCCGGATGACTTCATTGGGTATCTCCACCGTGGTGGAAACACCCTCCGCAATCGGGATGTTGATGACCTGATTTCGGGAATGCTGAACCTGAAGAATTCGCTGATCTCCCCCTACAGGCGTCGGGTTGATACCAGCGCCCATGGCATTGCAACCCCAGCACAAGCAGGCGGCAGCAAAGATGGATGGAATGTTTGTCATGCTCACCCCGCCTGATCAAGGGTTGCTCTGCGCTGGCTGCACCGTCACACCAACATTCGACAGATCCACAGTAGACGGCAACTGCGGGGGGTACACCGCACGTGCAGCGGCATCCGCCTGGGCCATCGCCGCCTGGGTTGCCAGCCGTTCCTTTTCCATGACCTGGTTCAACTCCTGGTCTGAGGTACCGGGGGGGGACAATGGAATGGGGTTGCCTACTTGATCACGGCGATACTCCGTGATGCACAGACCAAAAGGATTGATGGCAAAGTTCTGGATATTCTCCGGAATATTTTTCTCGTCATATTGCACCGTCATCGTGGCCACGTAGCGGTACTTCAGCGGTGCAGAGCTTCCCCGTGTAGCGATCTTGTCGAACATGACCTGTACCACCTTGTCGGTGGGACTCAATGAGTTCAGGAAGGTCACCCCTTCTGTAATCACGCGATCGGAATCCTGATTACCCAATACTACCACCGGACTGCGTTTGTTATGCTGAGGATTGAAGTAATGATCCCATTCAGCGCGTTGGTTTCCACAGCTCATCAGATAGACTGTTTTATACCGGTCCTCCGCCTCCGCCTTGCTGAATCCCTCACGCGCCTTGACGTAGCGGCTGACGTCACTGACGATTATTTTCTCGTTGCGCTTTTCCCCAATCTTCAATAGTTCCCCCACCGGAGCAACATCGTATGCGCCCGAAGCATTGTCAATCCTGATCGGTATGGGAACAATGTCCTTGGTCAGAACCAATGCGGTGTTGGCCAACGCCATGGCAGCTGCAAATGCAATCGCGACGCCAGCCACAATCCAGGCAATCCGCACCATTTTCTTGTCGCGCGCGCGCGCATCCGAATCCCAGCTTTTTGCCTTGGCGAAATAATCATCCAACTTGGGATCGTTGTCTTTATTTCTCATGCTGGGCCTCGATTTTTTACTCCGAAATGGGCTTCGCATTGATGGGGCGTTCAGGTCCATCCGGCCAACTGGGAGCAGGCTTGTGGCTATTCGACGAACACGCAGACAAAAATATGACGGAAAATAAAAATATGCGACCCATAGATTTCCCCTTTATTTTCTTGTCGACCCGCCAAAAAATCGCGAGGCATAGAAAATCATACTAGACGCACCCTGCCCCACAGAACCGCCTGAACCAGATGTCATGGAGGCAGCAATTGTGCTCAATTGAAGAAACATGAATGCCATGATTCCAGAAAGAAAAACAACAGGTATAAATCCAGCCACAACACTGCCAATTTTTTTATTATCTCCACCCGCAAACATATTTTTCATAAAATCTGCCCCCTGACTCATGGCACTCTGCCCACTAACCACACCAGTTAAATTTGTCAACTTTCCAACATATGAATCAAGCATGGAAAAAAATAGTGAAATAAACAAAACGCATAGCACATAATAGAATACAAAATATAAAGCAGTACTTAACCAAGCATAGAACTTATCGCGCGTTGTTTGTAGAATCAACATAAACACAAAAAATGGCCCCACTGCCAGAACCATTGTCAAGCCTACCTTTGCATAGACCACACCAGAAAAAACAATAACCATCACAATTATTCCTGCAGCGGCCACCAGAAAAATAATAATTGTCAATACAACTGCAGCTCCCCAAGCTCCAGATTTTATATATTTTGCAATCAGACCGAAAGCACCTGTTAGAATCACAGTGAATTTCGTCTCAAAGCTAGATATTGAATCAATCGGGTTGCCTGAAGCACTATGACCTACCGCAGCAGCCAACTGCTCTGGCAACTTAAACAGTGGATCTGCAATCCATTGAACGTAACCACTCCCCATCGCGTGGAGAACAAGCATAAAAGCTATGCACGGTGTAAGCCAAGAAAGTACAGGCGCAGAAGTTTTACCCGTAATTGTTGCCAAGCTCCAGGCCAGCAAAGCAACTGCCAGCAAAACCCAAGCAGTTGGAATCACATAGTTTGATATTCCTGAGGATGCTGCCACATAGACGCCATCCATTGCACCTTCAAACTTTAGATAGACGTCTTGGAGAAATCCTGAAGTTGTGTTCTCCATATGACACCCTCAAAACTTAGGGCGTGAAAAATCAAAGCTCGGGCTGTATGCAGCCTCCACTTCAGCCCATTTTCCACACCATTTACCTAGGCTTTTATTAATTCGCTCCCGCTCACACTCTTCATTGACTGAGTTATACGGCTCTACAAGAGATCCTCGATCAAAAGCATCGGCAATTTCTTTGCTATCCATCGCATAAATTTTTTCGAGTCGAATACGCTCGGCCTTTTCTTCGCCAGATTCGCATGCCGCAAGCGAGAAAAGCAGCATTGCCATCGATGAATAAATAATAGTGTTTAAAGATTTCATCTTTCATCCTCAAAATTTAGGCCGTGAAAAACTATTTAAACCACTCTGGAATTCATTCAGAACCCGCTCAGATTCCATTGCTTTTTGAGCAAGCTCCATCTTTTCAATCGTTGCGAGCTTGATCTGCTCATTCTGCAAACGCACCTGTTCTACCTGAATTCTTGCGCTGACTTCAGACAGTTCCTTGAGGTCGGAGCTTGCATTGATTCGACTGATATATTTTTGAAGATTCTCTATATTCTGGCTTGCTTTTTTATAACCGATATCTCCAATCTCTTTTTTCATCGCAAGTTCACGCCAACGGACTTCGCATTGCCGCCTTAATCCTGGATCGCTGTTGAGTTGCGCGCAGCTTTTGAACTGGTTTGCTCTGACGATATCTGCGACACGCCCGCTGATTCCGCCCCAGTCCCCGGAACCCTTGCGAATGGCATCCGCTACCGGCCAATAGTCTTCAGGGAGATATTGCCTTGCAAGGTCCTCCTGCAAGATATTTGCCATGCCACGGCCACCCTTGAGAGTATTCCAGACACCTTTCATCTGCTCCACCTGGGTCCGCATTTGTTCAATCTGGGTCACCCATTTGGAAATTTGCTCTGCATTGGCAGCCTGCGTGGCAGCAATCTGCAACGGATCCACTGTGGGGATTCCCCCGGCGTACGCGGTGCTCAGAACAATGCCGGTAGAAACGCCGATGATCTGCGCCCATTTCTTCATGCGTTGCGAATATTTCATGACCAAACTCCCTTATCAAAAAAGACAAAGAGTCTTCAAACCCTTCTTTTGAGAAAATGCGGCAGCCATACTTTGGGGTCGGCGCCAAATTCCTCTATGGTTTCACGACATACCTTGACGTTGTCGGCGCTGGAGGAAAGCACGGACAGCATGTCGTTCATTCCTGCCAAGTTGAGATTGGCCATGATGGACTCTGTGCCTTTTTTGATGAGCACGTCGCCGTTTTCCGGCTTTCCGCTCCGGACCAATTCCAATTCTCGCGGCGTAAGACCTAATCCATCAATATAAACTTCGGCTTTGGCCCTGGCATTGGGAAGAATGAATGCCGTGGGAAATTGATTGAGAAATTTCGCTCCCAGCATCGATCCGATGATGTCGTCGGCATTTTGTGTGTCCAGCCCCATCACGCCATCCTGCTTGCGTATCGTGCGAGATTGGTCCTCGATGAATGGCCCCATCAGAGGATCATCGAGCGCTGCCCAGGCCTCCGCTATATCAATCACGTGCGGGCTGCCCTTGGCGCTGTTCAGGATCTTCTCCGTAATCATGCGCATCAAGGGAGTTTTTGCATACCCAAGCGCAAGAATTGCCGTCATGTCGAAGCCGAACAGGTCGCCACCTTTCAGTTGCAGCCGGTCTTCAGGACTGTCTAGCACCCAGCCATAAGGTGTAGCGCGGGGATCCCTGTCATTGCGTGTCCATCGGTGCAGTGCCGCAAACAGCGACTGGTTACCAGCGTGGGTCGGCAGGGATTCAAGGATCTTGGCGAAACGGCGCTCCTTGACGTCGATTTCAAACACATATTCGATGGCTCTTTTGAGATCGTTGACATCCTTGGATGTCAGCATGTAATTGGTTTCATACATTGCCGCCCACTTGGCCACGCCAAAAATCATTTCTTTGGTGCTGTCTGTTGCCATCCATTGAAATGGATTGATGCCGCAGGGTTTTCCTGGCTCAAGGATGTAGTACTCCGCGCCCATGGCACGCATCAGAATTTCTTCGCCGTTGTCTTTGTCAAAGGCAAATATCTTTACAGTTTTGTTTTTCTCGCTCTGTTTTCTGCGCAGCCCGACGCGCAAGGCGCCCTTGAGCGTCGTCTTCCCGCTGCCGGCTTCGCCAATCACAAAGTAGTTTCCGAGTTCCTTGCGGTGGGCTTTACGGTTCGTTGCATCAGGATCTTCGGCCCCATAGACATCGTTCAATTCGATGCCCTGCTCCGCCATGCGATCCCGGTTGATGTGCAAATTCACATAATAGGGATTCTTTGAATCCGTGTTCAAGACCAGTATCGGCTCTCCCCACTGGCTGCCCTTGCGATTCCCAATGGGAAAATTATGCAGCGGGAAGAACTTGGCCATCACCGATGAACTGATGGGACGCGCCCGCACGCGAGCATGCTTGAAGTTTCCTGGAAAAATGGAAAAAAATGTCGCGATCAACGGACCATCGATTTCTCTCGATATTTGAATGCTCTTTCGGCCCATGAGTTCTATGGCATCGCTCACATGGTTGTTGAGTGCCTTGATACTGCCCGCATAGACCACCAGTATCCATTCATGGTCGAAAATCCTAAATTTACCGGCCTGAAGCATTCTCAATGCATCATCGATTTCCCGGGACTGAATTTCATTGGCGCTGGTACTCTTGACCCGGTTAAGCTGGGCCTTGAGCATACGTTCGGCTGAATCCGCAGCCGTGGTGGTAAACGATTGGCTCAGCACGAACTCGAAATCCGCGGTGAGCAAGGGCTCATGTACCTTCGCGTTCACCCGATCGCAGGTGTATGGGGCGACCATCGTGAGCACTGCCGCATAGGTTTCATGGCCGCCATGCACGATCCGAATCGTTTCCCGGCCAAAGTCCAAAAATGCTTTTTGCAGTGTTCTGGAAAAATCGGCAGCTTGCAGAGCGATGTGCGATTGCCCATGGTTGAGCAAATGGGCATAGAACTCGCCCAATTCAGTGTTGTACCCGTACTCGCTGGTGTAGGTCGCGAGTTGCTTGACATGGTATCTTTTCAAGGAGCCGGCAAGCGATTTCAGAAACCGCTCTTGCATGTCCAGAGCGCGCTGCTTCATAGCGGTGAATTCCGCGGATTTCTGGCTCATCATGGGCATTGCAGCCCTGTCGGCCCGGGTGCCGGCAAACCGGTAGACCGGAGAGATATACAGCCTGTTGCTGAAAAACGAAGCACTTTCCAGGCGCGCGTTATACGCTTTCATGAATTCTTGGCTGAAGTAATTGTCGTAGTCGGCGTCGACCGTGACCTCCTTTTGCCGTGTTCTAACAATATGGGTCCAGCATGCATGGTTGGGGCTGGCCAAAGTGCCGTTGAGCGTGTTGAGCCAACCTGAGTTCAAGCTGTCCAGCAAGGCATTTGACATGGTGTCGAAGGAGACGCCGTGCAACTGCAGCGTGGAAACATAATCCCCGGCATCGGTGATGACCGTGTCATGGCTGATCTGCTGCCTGTAGGGCAAAGCAGAAGCCACGCTGACTTCGTTCGCATCAATCCGCATATTTTTCATGGCACCGTACCTTTGATCTTCTTCAGGTCCTGGAGAATTTCTCGCCGATTGGTGTGCGGCGAAAAAGTGATCACATCCTTGCCATGAATCCCCTTGTTCCTGACGGCAAACCGATATCTGAAATTGCAGACCATGTCTTCGACCCACCAAGGGTTGATGGCGGTCTTTATGACCATCAGCACATGGAGCGGCACAACCATGGCAAAGACCCAGAACCCGATAATCCTCAGCAGCAGCAGCGCCGTGATGCATTCGGCGGCAAACACCGGCAGCGGCACATAAAACTGCATGGCCTTGGCCTGGGGCGCCTGGTAGATGGTGGCCAACTCCAGGGGCAGGTCTTCGTGGACATGGCGAACGCCGAGCATCGTCACAGCCCTCCAATGCCGCTGCTGGACGCGCCCACAGCGCCCTTGATGAACTGGATGATCGCGACCGAGCCGATGGCGATGCCGGTGCCTATCAACGCCTGAAAAAATATCTTCTTGGCGTCGCCATGTCCGAGGAAGTTGCCCCATGCCCAATTGATTCCCGTCACCACCACTGCAATCGCACCGCAGACCCCAACCACCGCATAGATCGCGTTGAAGATGGAGACTCCGGTGTCCTTCAGGCTCTGCGCCTGGGCAGGCATTTGGGTGGCCAGCAAGAACACTGCCGCCAGCGCAATCGTCCTGGTGAGCATTCGCCTGCGTATTTGACTTTCAGGCATTAAAACGGCTTGGTTCATTCCTTTTCTCCTTCAGATCGAAGCAAATGGAAACTCACATTCCTTCCTGCTCCTGCACTTTCTGAAAAACGTCCGGTGTCTCGCCATCCGGCATTTCCTGCGACCTTGGTCGAGTCGCAGCGGGAAGCGCTGGCGATTTTTCTGGCGCCAGTGCCTTTGTCAGCCAGGCGAATTCAGGCTGCTGGCTGGCAGGCGTGGTGCGGGTGCGCGCAGCAGCGGCAACCTCGCCCTGCCTCGACTGCATTTCGTTGAATATCGCCTGCGCGTATTTGTCGCTGATGGTCTTGTGAACACTGCCGGAGTTGTAGCCACGCAGTGCCGCCCATATCGCATCGATGCCCTGGTAGCCATCCTTGATGGCGGTGCGATAAAAGTTCTGCAGAATCGTCTGCCCCAGGCGCAGGTTGTTGCAGGGCTCAAACACCTGCTCCCACGTCAATCCGCTCGACTCCACGTTGCTTATATGGATTTGCGCCAAACCCACCGAGAACTTCTTTCCCGCCAACTTGAGCTCCCGCACGGTCTGCACGGCTTGCGGCAAGGACTTGGGCTGCGGCACCGCTGCTTGGCCGCTGTCGGGGCCGATGGCAAGCGGTTGAAAGGCTGACTCCCGCCGTACCAGGGCATGCATCAGCACAGGCGACACTTGCGGCGCGCATTGAACGAGGAATTCAAGCACTTTGAGCATCCTTGTCATCAGCATGCACGGCACAATCCCGTGGCGCGCTCTGCTGCAAGCACAAGCCAACAGGGCAAACAGCAAAAACATTGTCAAACGCGACAACGGTGCATTTTTGTCCTGTTGAACGACAGAAACAGTGTACCTATATTATTGTTTGGCGCAACATATGGAATTACCTATGCCGGTTCAACAAGACGATGATGCCCAGAACACTCCCGGCAGCACGCAAGCGTCGAAAGTCGTTCAGGCCCTGCTCAAGCGCCATGGAGTGGATCGACGCAGCTATTCGCTGACTGTGGCAAGGCTGCTGGGTCTGTCACGTTCCGCAGCGCACAACCGTGTGCATGGCGACGCCGCCTGGCCGTGGGACGATGTCGAGCGCCTGGGGGAATACTTTGGGGAATCACTGCTGGATCTGGTGCGTGGGGCCTCAGGTGAGGAACATGCGGCAGACCTGCTGCTGGACCAGCGTCGCATTCCGGTGCGCGTGCGCCTGGGTGTTGGTGAGCCGGCACCGTCAGACACTTGGGCCGCGCTGCAAAACCCGAACGGTCTGGTGGTCGCGCCGCGGGATCGACTGGGCCTGGGCGTGGCGCCTTTGAAGGTGCTCGAGTTGATCCACACCCAGCATGATCAGTCGGCCATGCGCGTGGCAGTGCTCGACGATCAGGTGGATACGGCCGACAGCATTGCCTTTGCGTTAAAGGACAAGGGCTGCATCGTCACCACCTATACGAAAAGTGATGATCTGATTGACGATCTTGCACGCCTGCCGTATGACGCCTTTGTCGTTGACTGGCTTTTGCAAAATGGCACGGCGGAACATGTGCTGGCAGCAATCCGCAAGTACGCCAAGAATGCACGCATTCTGCTGCTCACGGGACAGATCGGCGAGGGCCGCGATGCCCAGGCCAACGCCGTGGCCGAAGCCCAGCAGAAATTCCAGTTTCTGCTGTGCCAGAAGCCGATCACGGCCAGCTTGCTGATGTCGAATTTGCGGTTAGGCGTTGAAGTACGCAGCGCAGCTTCCTGATGCGAATCGGCTTGTCCATCAACAGGTGAAAAGGTGAATCGTTCGCCAAGTGCGGATGGCGCTGTGCGCTCATCCCAATCAGCAGACATTCCCGATTGGCCATGGCCGCGCCGCGCCTGAAGTCCTCAGCCAGCTCGTCGCCGCGGCGCAGCGGCATGTTGACGTCGATCAGGGCGCAGTCATAGTGGTGCACGGCCATGAGATTGGCAGCGGCAGCCGCGCACAGTGCGGTATCCGCATCCATGCCATGGACCGAACATGCTTCGCGCAATGAATCCAGCAATTCCTGCCGATCATCGACCAGCAGCACCCGCAGCCTTGCGCCAGGCACGGGCGCGGCAGGCATCTCATCGGCCTGTACGATCACCGGTACTTGCAGGCGAAATTGCGTGCCTCGTTGGCTGCTGACAAAGTCCAAGGTCCCGCCAAGGTACCGAGTGAGCGAATAGGCGATGGTCAATCCAATGCCGTAGCCTTCACGTTTGTCGATGGCACCATACCTTCTGAATGGCTGGATGGATTGGGGTGTGAACCCTGGCGGCATTCCCGGCCCGGTATCGCTCACCTGGAAAACCAGCACATCGGGATCGGGGCTTTCGACGGCGATCTCCACGGATCCCTGATCCGTGTACTTGATCGCATTGCTCACCAGATTCCTGAGGATTTGCGCCAGGCGTCCACTGTCTGCCATGACAAACAGGGGAAGTTGTGGAGCGCGGAACGTCAGCTTCAACTGCTTTTCTTGGGCCGCTGATGACGCGATGTCGATGATTTCCTCGACCAGCCCCTGCACCTCGAAGAGGTCGGGACGGTACTCCAGCTTCCCCTGGTCGGATCGGACCAGCGTGAGCAGATCGTTCAGTTGCAAGTTCAGCTGGCTTGCGGCTCTTTGCAACCTGCCGATGACCGCTTGTTGTGCTTGGACGCCAGCATGCGGCGTCAGCGAGTCGGCCGACAGAGTGATCGCCTGAAGAGGTGATTTCAGCTCATGCGACACCATGGCGATGAACTGATTTTTCTCATCCACGGTTTGTGCGAGCTCCTTGTTTTTCAGCTCGAGCTCGCTGTTCTTGTTCCTAAGACTGAGATGAAAATACACCAGCATGGATATCGCCAGCCATGCCAACAGGGCCACTGCGCCACCCAGAACCAGATTCCAACGGGATCGCTGTACCGCCAGCTGGAATCTCTGCTCATTTTGCGCGGCTTGCATTTGCCAAAGTTCAGGCAAGAGATCCGTCAGCCGTGCAAGCATGGAATCGATCTGTACCAACAGGATCTTTGCCTGCCGCCGGTCCATCGCCCGTTCTTCGGACACAGCCGGCTCCAGCACTTGGTGTTGGAAATCCCTGAGATATTGCAGATCTTCCGAGAATTTTGCATTTCGCAGCAGCACATCCTGCGCGCTGGACTCCCGCGTGAGCATACGGCTCTTGGAAAGCGCCATAGACAGGGACTGCTTTGCCTTGGGGGCGGCATCCTGCACGCCAGCCAACAGCTCCAGGCTATCGCCCCTAAGTACAAGGATTGCCTTTTCGAACTGATTGCCCTGCCAATAGAAATCCTCAACAGGCATCTGCGATGCGGGCGGCCAGACCGTGAGGAAAAAAACCGCCAGCCCCAGCACTGCAGCCCCAAGCGAGGCCCCCATAAAAACAGCAGTTTTTTTCATTCAATCACAATGGTGCAAACCTGCCAGACCATTTTCATCAGACCTGCTGGCGATTTCAACTCACTGAAATCATCATAGGGATAGACGATATAGGAGGGTCCCCAATCGTCCAGTGTCAGCCTTTTTCCATTGAAGGAGGTTGCCAGAATGACGCCATACTTCGAAAGATCGGCATAGGGCAGACTCGAGCGAAAATTATCCCACGTATAGACTTTGAGCTGCTTTGGTTTGGTCGTGAATGCGGCCAGGCCAATCACATCGGTCAGCAAGGGCCCTGCATAGGTCCCCGATCTTGACCAATGGGTGGAAGTGACCCGTTGCGCCTGAGCAAGACGGTGGATTTTTTCCTCGCTGATAGGCCAACTTTGCGGCCCCTTGCGCAAGGTCAGGAAGTTTCCGGGCTCACAGTGGTTTGCTGCACCGGCTTGGGGGTGTACTCCAAAGCCCAGCAGCAGGAAAGCGAACAGCAGACGCAGCATGCTTCCTCCCAAGAATGAATACCTTAGCCATGCAAAGTCCGGCCGGCTCTATCCCAACTTCCGGCCAAACGCTACGCTGCGCTGGGCTTGTGCAGGCGCCGGCACGGGGCTTGTGCGCTGCAGTGCCTCGGTCAGTTTGCGCAGGCGCTTGATGCCGATTTCATGGTGCCGCTGGTTGACCACCTGCCGCTCCGAGAACGGCGTGCGCAACTCAAGTGCGGCGAATTTCTTCGGGATTCTGGCCACGGCGCGCCTCAAGCGCGTGCCATCGTCGGCGTAGAGCGTGAGGTCGTATTGCGGGCGCGAGATCGCCACATAGAAAGCAGCGCGATGGGTTGTGAGCGACGCGGTGTTGACATCAATCAGCACCCGCCGGGCGGTCAGGCCCTGCGCCGAATGAACCGTGGTCGCATAGCCATGCTGCAGATGCAGTGGCAAGTCGGTCGGCAGCGTCACCTGCGCACCCTTGGAGGTACGAACCACAAGGGCACCCTCATGCACTGCCTCGACCTTGACGCGGTCTCCATTGAGCAAGCCCCGCTCGCGGTCATTTTTGCTGATGCGCAGCACATCGCCTGGCGCGATGTCGATTTCCGCGCGGGCATACAGCGAAGCGGCATATTGCCGCGCCGGACTGACCCGCACGGTCTGGCCTTGGGGGTCTCGCAAGGCCAGCATATGTTCTCCTACATGGGTCACCGCGTACTGCACATCGCGCTGCACGCTCTGCCCGCTCCGGTGATAGACCACCACCAGATCGGGTGATGCATAGGTCGCGGTCAGCTTCAACTGCGCGCGGGTGGCATCAACATGCTCGAGTACTTGGCACTTGCGTCCGCCATCCAGTTGGAGGCCTTTGCGTATCAATGCATTGATCTCGCACCGGGCATCGTTGGTGCCGGAAACGATCAAGGTTTGCTGACGCTGCGACTCAGGCAGTTGGATAAATTCGGCGGCGATCGCCTGGTGGCGTTTGAGGCTGTCGCGCACCACCACCGTACGTGCCGCCAACTGCTCGAGCGCGGCGCTGGTGTTGTCTGCCGCCGCATGCAGCACTGCGGCCTTGAGCTCGGGCGTCTTCTGCCGCAGTATCTCGCGCAAGTGGGCCTGGGTCATTCCCGCATCTTGCAACTGCACAAAAGGCTTGCCTGCTTCGATGGCGCCGGTTTGTTTGCGGTCGCCCAGCAGCACCATGCGTGCTTTGCTTTTTTCCACCAGGCGCATGATCTGTGCGAGCTGATGCGCCGGCACCACCCCGGCTTCGTCCAGCAACACCACGGTTCTAGGCCCCAGACGGGCCTGCTCTTTTCGGCTCGCCAGGAAGCTGGTCAATGTCTTCGATTCAACGCCCAGTTCCCCCAATGCATGGACCTGCGATCCATAGGGTGCGAGGCCCAGCACGCAATAGCCTTCGGACTTCGAGTGCAGCGCCGCCGCCTGCATGATTTCCTGGATGGTCCGGTCCAGCATGTGGCTTTTTCCCGTGCCCGCGTAGCCCTGGATCGCGACAAAGCGATTGTGCGTGCCCAGTATCATTTCCACGGCATCGCGCTGGCCTGCATTCAGGCCCGATTGGCGCAGGCGCTCCTGCAGTTGCGCCGCGGCCTGGATCGGCGCCACCTGTCCGCGCCCGGCGCGCTCGATGGCCAGCAACTGACGCTCGACTTTCTGTCCTTGGGGCGTGGTGTAGCGTGTCGCGATGCGTGCCAGTGTTCCTTTGGAGATCGCCTTGTCAACGGCCTCCCGGGCCACGTCCTCGGACATGCCCCGCGTATGCATGAGCACCGCCACCCATGAGTTCCGGGTCAGCTTCTGTGTCTCGGCGGCATCCATAAAGGCATCGTCCTGAACGCGCTCCCGCTTGCCTTGCTTGCCGGCGTTGATCGAGCTTGCAGGTTGGTACAGCGGAAGCTCGCGCACCAGGCGACCATCAGCCTCTGCCTTTTTCACCTCCTGCATCACCGAGGCGATGGACGAAGAGAACGCGCCCCTGGTTAGCGCGGCAGTCACCAGGTCTGTGCGCGAGAAAAGTCCCTGGCGCTCGGCCAGGTGTTCGATCGCAAAATCAACAGCTTGATTGGCACCCGCCTGCTTATCGTGATCGGCCCCCAGCCGCGCGCCATCCGGCGGATTGCTGCGTTCCCGGGCCAGGTGTAAAGTGCTCAGATCCAGCCCGGCGGATTGCGCGCTGTGTATCCATTCCTCGCGCAGCAGACATCGGTCGCGCTCGGTCTTTTTAGCGCGCGTCATCAGCGTGAGCGACTGCGCCAGGGCCGTGGGGACGGTGCCACGGTCCAGCCCACGCTCGGCAAAGGCCATTTCGATGTGCTGTGACCGGGTGCTGAAATGCGCCAGCAGTGGGTCTGCGACATGGGCCAGCTCCCAATACCCGTTGCCGGTCTCGCGCAGCGCGTAACCCCGGCTGCGCAACTCCTCTGCCAGCGACGCTCGGTAGTAGGCCCCAAGCGCCTTGATATTGCGCTGGATGTCCTCGTTGCTCAGGGCCCGCCACTGACCATCGGGCCGCTGCGTGAGGTTGGCCACGATCACATGGGTGTGCAGCTGCGGATCCTGCGCCCGTGAAAGCTCGTGGCGAAATGCCGCGGCCACAATCGTGCCCGTTCGCACCCGATAGCTTCGGCCCTTTTCCTTGATGCGCGCATGGGCCAGTTTCTCCAGCTGCTGCACTGCGCGCCGCACCGCCGCGTCATGCGCCTGCCTGACGGCCGGATCATCGGCCAAAAGCGCCTGCAGACTGACCGACTTGGGAGCGCTGAAGGTGTAGTCCATGCCTTTGCGGTCATCCTTGCGCAGATGAGACAGTCGCACCACCTGACCGTTAGGCAGTTTCCCATCGAGAAGATTCTTGAACGTCGCCCGATCCACTTGGTCCTGCCCACTGAGCCCCAGCACCGTCGCGCCCTCGCCAAGCCATTCGCCACGGTGACCTTCCTTGGCGTAGTAGTCGTCGGCACTCTCGAAGTAGTGCGCAGCCTGGCTGCTGGACGCTATGGCTTGGAAGCTCAGCATGGCCGCTCCTTAATGCGTTTGGAAGGCGTTGGCGCTGCCACGCACCTGCCGGCTGAAGGCCGGTGCCATGACCATGGGGGCGATGACCTGTGCGCGCGCCTTGTACGGCAGTGTCACGCGTGCAATCGGGAAGTTCCCGGCCAGCTTGAGATAGCCCGTCAGGTTGGGCAGTTCATGGATTTCCGCAGGCGAAACCACCCGCTCGGTGTCCTGCCGAAAGGCTGCCGTGCCGCGGCTGCCGCCGCTGCCGCCAAAACTGGCGCTGTCCGCCTTGCGCACCACCGTGTGCTCGCCCAGGCCGCGGGAAAATTCCTCCGCGGTATAGGTGTCGAGGCTGGCAATGCCAAACAGCGCCACCGAGCGGAAACTGTTGCGCAGCGTGAGCGCATCGTCCTCGCCATAGGTGTGCCGCAACTGGGCCAGGCTTTGCACTCCAGGCAGGATGCGAAAGCCTTTTTTGCGCCCCTTGGTCGCGACGTCGACGATGTAGTTGAGCTTTTCCAGTGAATCGAGCTCGTCGCAGATGAAATGCAGGCGCCGGTCGGTGTCCTCCGGCATGGACAGCACACTGGCGCAGATCACATCGGCCCAGCAGGAGATCAAGGGTTTGAGGGCCTGCAACTGGTCCTCGCGCCAAGTGACCCAGATGTTGCCTTGTGCGCGCTCAAGGAAATCGCGAAAGGAAAATGTGCCGGCAGGCAGGTACTTGTGCGGTGTGACGTATTGCGTCAGCACGGTGCGAATCGATGCCAGCGTCTCATCCGCGCCGTGAAAGCAGCCCTCCGCCGGCGTACCAGACAGAAGTTTCTTCAGGTCTTCGTTGCTGGCCGATGTCAACCAGTAGACCAGCCGATCGGTGTGACCCTGGTCATTGCGGATCAGCGTATGCAGCGTTTCAGACACGATGGTCCGGGCCATGGAATTCCAGGCCTCCTGCTCGGTCGAAGGACTGCGCGGGATCATGCTGATCGCGTACTGCTCGCAATCGAACGAGGCACGGATTTCATTGAATATCGACCATCCCTGGCCGCGTGCATCGAAAGGGTTGAGGATGACATCTCCTGCCTGAAAAAAATGCCGCATGAATCCGCCGTCTGGATCAATGCAGAGAATCCTGTCGTTTCGCGCCTGGGCGCTTTCTAGGTAATACGCAATGCATTGGCTTTTGCCGGAGCCAGTGGATCCTCCGACAAAGAACTGGGTGCTTTCGACTTCATGGGGCACAGGCACTCCCATGAATATCAGCTGGTTTTTTCCTCTCTTGGTCTTTGCGTACAGCGCACGTGCATTGACCATTTTTGGTCCACGCAAGTGATTCACGAATTCCGCGCCGCCAAACTGGGTACTCCAGTTTTTGACACCATAGGTAAATAGCGCCATTCCCAGCATCAAACCTGCCGCAGGGCCGATCCAGAGTTCCCAGGTCTGCGGCATGGCCAGAAACCCATGCCAGAGGCCTTGGGCTAGCATGGAACGCGGCATATCGAAAAACCACCAGAATCCCAGGCACCAACCGGACAGCACCAACAACACGGTGATCAATGCCAAATAGCTTCTGAGGACCCCATCGGGGGTGCGGTGTGCGCGTGCCATGCTATCCACTCGCATCTTTCATGAATTCAATCACAGCGCGGGAATTGAAGACTTGGTCCAACTCCTTTCGCACCGTGATCGGAACAGCGCCATAGGTCAGCATGAAAATGGCGCCGATGGTATTCATCAAGGTGCCGATGTCTGCCGCATCTTGCATCTGAAGAATTTTCTCCTGCAGCAATGCTATTTCTTCCAATTTATCCCTTAGCGCCGCAAGCTCATCGCTGGCGTTTTGGTTGCGGGACAGGAATTCGAGGAAAAGGCCTTTGCCAAGGTGGTTTAAATTGCGGGCCGGGCTGCGTTGCAGGGCGTCATAGGCTGCCGCTTCCTGCTCGGCATTGAGTCGGAATTGGATGGTCACCATGCGTATACACCCCCGCACTCTGTAAATTAGGAAATTTGGCGCAAAGCGTATACCTGCCCCTCAAACACGTACAGGTCGATTAACCAATGAAAACAAATACTTGAGAGCGGCACCTTTGGTGCGTATGGTGTGAAGGAAGTTTGAGCTCAAATCCGGGCCGCAAAGCGCGGTCGGATTTGAGCTCAGACTTCGACGAACGCACGGCGTTCGTCGGGCGTATGCACACCGCGCGAAGCGCCATCGCGGTGCACAGCCGCGTCCCAGCATGGGGATTGCCCAGCCCCGATGCCCAGTTACTTTGCGCGACCTGAAGGCATGCGCCATTCACTACCAAAAAAAAGCGTGTGCTCACCATCCACAAAACACCGATATCCCTTGTCAGATTGGGCGATGGAGCGTGCCAACGCTCCCATGCGACTTCTTCCTCCACTGACCCCGTCCGAAAGCAATCCTGCAATGTTGACCTGTGAGAATTATCGTACCAAAAGTGTACAATTTTCGTACTATTTACGCAGCACTCCTACCACTAAAGTAAAACTAAAGTACAAATAACGTATAATTAATGTACATTTATTGTTATGTATTTTAAATGACCACGACTTTGATTGCGATAGCGACTGCCATTCTTGAGGCGCGAAAGCTGGGCATTGAGAAAACGCAGTACCAGCTGTTGGCGGCGATGCCCTTGATCAAAGCGGCGCTGCGCCTGGGCTACAAGCACACCCAAATTCATGCGTGTCTGCAAGCTCGGGGAATCGAGTGGAATATAAATTACTACCGGGTGCTGTTCAATCGCGCAAAGACGATGTCGAATACGCCCGACGACACAGCGAATGCGAAACTGCAAGAAAAACCCTCGATCGTCCCGGTGATGGAGAGCTCAAGCGAGCAGGAATCCCATTCGACAACAGATACACCCAATGAAGAATCGTCGGTCAGGACCTTGGTTTCTGATGAACTGGCAAAAGCACGCGCGGCAGGCAGTGTAGATTACACACGCAACATGAGAAGAGGTAGCAAAAAATGAACATCGCCATTTTGAATATGTCTGGCAACGTGGGCAAGAGTACGCTTGCCGTGCATCTGGTCGCATCGAATTTGGAAAATTCCAAAATCATCTCAGTTGAATCTGTCAATGCTTCCGATGTCAATAATGTGAAAAATGTGGAAGTAGAGGAAATTACCGCCTCGAACTTCAAGGACATTTTCATGGAACTGATGAGCGGTCAGCACAATATCATTCTGGATGTGGGCGCATCAAACGTGGTGCAATTCATGTCCGAAATGAAGAAGTTCAAGAGCTCCATTCGCGAGATTGATCTCATCATTGTCCCTGTCGTGCCCATCCGCAAACAAATGGACGATACCATTGCCACGTTGGAATGGCTTGCGGAGCGCGGTTTCGATTCCGAGAAGATCCGTGTGGTGTTCAACGGCTTTCGTAACGAAGGCGTGGCATTTGAAGACCAGTACAACCAACTGCTGGGATATCTGGAAGCACACCCCCATGCCGCCAAGGTGAAGCCCTACATCATTCTTGATGAGAACGATATCTATACCTCGACTCAGCGCACGGGAAAAACCATCAAGGCATTGGCCGACGATCCAACAGACTGGCGCTCGAAACGACTGGAAGCGGCGGGCGCGGGCGACATTTCTGGGGTCGAAGCGGCGATGTCGGCGCAGATGGACAAGGATCTGGCCGACTTGGCCCAGGAGCAATTGGCCGACGCGTGGAAGAAGCTGGTGGGCAAAAAGAAATGAGTGAACGCAATACATCTGCAGGACCGGCCACCGCACGTGAGGCCGCGATCAAGATCCTGATGGGTGATATTGCGCCTCTTTTTCAGCGCGCCCGTGAACTACAGGACGATTTCACGCAGTTGCAAGACACGCAGCAAGCCATCCACGCCCAGCTGCATGCAGATATGGAAAAGCTCGGCGCCATGGTGGCCGGGCTCAGCGGTGAAGCTCGAAAAATCCAGGGCGAGGGATCGGATGTCGCTCGCACGCTGCAGCGTTTCGCGCACCTGGTGGAACGCCTGGAAACCGCGGCCCTGCCGCACGTCAACCATGCCACGAGAACGCAAAGCAAGCGCGTTGGCAGTGCGCCTGTCTGGCTGGTCGTGGTGCTGGCCGTGCTGCTGTGCGCCGCCTTGTGGGGCGCCGGCCTATTGTTCTGGCAGCAAAAGCAAAACAGCAATGCGCTGGCGGCCGGCCATGCGACATTGAAGGCTTGGCCTCAGCTCGGTGAAGGGGCACGCAAAATCATCGAAGCCGCGGGCCGACGCTGACCAGCAGCGCAGGACTTTTGCACCTCGCGTGAAGCTCCCTTGAGAGGGGTCTGACGGCCGTGCACGAACCAGCACGGTCAAGGTCAACCCGCTGCAAGACATTGATTGCGTAGCTGCCAGGTAGTGCATGCAGCCGCCTTCTGATGACGGTCGCAACGTCAGACCTTGGGCCGGTGCTGGCAGCAAGCGCTGCGGCGCAGTTCCTGCGCATTGATGTAGCCGTATTCCCTGGCAATGGCCTCTGCCTTGGCCAGATATGCCAGCGGCATTTCTTGGAGTTCTTGCACCAAGGTTTCATGCAGTTTGTGGTGCCATACCGTCGCTGCCAGCGCTGCGCTGAAATCGGCAACGTTGATCGCGTGCTCGCCGCTGATGCGCACTACCTCGGCATCAAGCTGGGCAATCCTATCCAGCTTGCGTTTCCACATTGGCGCTGAAACTGCGGTGCAGAAATCGGCAAATTCAACCGCTTTTTCACAGGTACTGCGCCATTGCGCTTCGTTGAATGAGTGCATTTCCATGCTCCTGCGGCGCGCGCGCAGCTTGCGCTTATGTGGTTTCCAGTCGCTTCGCCTGGCCCGGGACGCGCCAAGTGAACTGACGGGATATGCTCCGTGGTCCCCCTTGTCCGGCCAGCGCAGCACGCGCAGAGCCGCTCGCACCTGTGGGCATACAGCCATCAATCGGACTCGTCCAAGTCCTCGTACCCCACCTGATCGCCACATCCTGCAGGGCACCATCGGGGCTCGATACCGTGGATGCAATAGCCATGTGCCGCATTCCATCGGGCGTCCTCCGCCAGTGCCTTAGGGTCTGCATAGCCGCATTGCTTGGCGATGGCCAACGCCGCCCCCTGATCCGCCGCGTCCAACTGCTGCAAACGGAATGCGAGCGCGGAATGCAGTTGGTTAAGCCACATCGTTTCGGATTGCCCTGAACCTTCCAGCGCATTGCGGGCCGCCTGCTGGCAGATCAAGCGCCACGCCGTTTCGTCGAATGTATGCATTGCATTGCTCCGGTAAATGCCAGGTGTTGAACCAGCGCCGCGGCACATCCAAGAGTGCGCCGCGCCCGCTGGCACCGAGCTATCGGCGATCAGTCACCCCCATTCTTCAACTGGCGCATGGCCTGCGCCAGGATCCACAATTGCTGATTCAATTTGCGGTCATGTTCTATGCCTTTGACTGGGCGCGTACGCACGCGCCGATTGCAGGTGTTGCGTGCCTCCAGCCCTCCCTTGATGCTGTTTTCTTGCAGCACGTTAAAGCACGTCCACAAGGTGTTTGCGTGCGCCTCCAGGCGGCGCGGTTGCAGCAATTGTTCGGCCGTCACTGGTGCGGCCCGGACCACATTGGCATCCGGGTAGCGCAGAGCCAATGCGCCCTGGGCCAGAATGGTTTGCTCCTCCCGCGACAGCGCCAAAGTCTTCATGTCCTCGCTGACTTCGCGCACCCGATGGGTCCCCTCGAGCACCAGCGCCGCGCCTTTTTTCACCGCCTCGATGACGTTGCCTTTATGGGGAATCCGCACATCGTCGATGACGTCGCCGGTCACCAGGCCATTCATGCATACGAAGCGAAACATGCCGGCAAGCATCTGATAGGACGAGGTCCCGTTGTGGCTGTTGATCAGGATGATCTCGTTGATTTCGCCTTTGCTGGTTTGGCGTATTTCGTTGGCGTGGCGAAACCGGACCATGTGCTTGGTGTGTTCGCGTTGGCCTTCGTCGCGGGTGCGTGTCTGCCCGACCATGAACGGATAAAAACCTTCCTCCTTCAACGCGTCGACCACGGCAATGGTCGGGATATAGCCGTAGCGCACCGAGCGGCTTTCGTGTGCCGCAGTGGCAAAGATCGAAGGGGCATGCAAGCGCATCGTGTCGACATTCAACGGCGAATCATCGCGCGCGCGGTATTCCGTGCGGTTGACGGAAAAACGGGTAGCCAGAACTGCAGTCATTTGGATTTCTCCTAGCGATCAGAGCGGCCCGATTGCTGCCCTGTGTCTCCATTATATATTTATCACTTATTTTATCAATCTTAATATCAACCTATATTGCAATATTGTGTAATGGTTTTTGTAATGGGGTATGGGCGCAGCCCATGTCACTTCCGATCGCGCAGGTGCCCAGCGCACAATGCGCAGCCTCCATTCGCGCCAGGCATGTGCTCAGGGCACTGCAGCAAGAATCAGCGCAGCGTATCGGTGCCCCCGCATGGCAATGCGCCCGCCGCGTGCCATGACCAGCACCACCGCAGGGCCGCTCCTGCGCGCCTGATCAACGGATTTCTGCCCGCAGATGTTGGAGCATGAGAGAAAGCTGAGCCGCGCCATAGGCGCGCGCCGCCGCAGGCGGCCTGCATACGCTGTCTGGAATGCGGCGCAGCCGGTCCCGCAGGGACTGAGCGACAGCGAACATGCAAGGCAGCGACCCCACGCGCCTGCGTGGGGTTTGCCCTTTGTCGACACCCGCCTGCCAGGCACACACCGCCACGCTGATTGCAGGCAATAAAACGCACTCTCCTGACGCTGATGTCGCATCTAAATCATCACAAGATGGGGGGTGAGGCAGCACAGATGCCTGCACAAATGCCCAGATGAACAGACGATTGCTGCCTCGCTCAAACCACCGACCAACCTGCCCTTGTACCGGGTCCCGCGCCGCGCGCGTACGTCGCACCTTGGGTACCGAGTGGACGCCTCGCAGCCTCGCGAAGATCTCGCCGCGGACTGGCCTGCACCGAGCCTCTGGACTTGCCCTGCGTATTGGCCAGACGCCACCTCTGCGCAGTTGTCTCCTCAAGCTCTGCATGGCCATCACTCGGGTTCAGGGCTTGGTGCCTGGCATCGTTGGAAAGACAGTAGCATCCATCATGCGGATCCTAAAACTACAGACGGTTGGCGCGTGAATCGGCGTATCGGCAGACGATCACCGCAATGCAGCGTGTGCCGACCACCCTGCAACTGCCCCGGTTCCGAGAACGCAGCCAGGGCCTTGGATACGCAGACATGCGAGCAGGAGGTCTGGTTCTGCGGACACAAGAGCTGCTATCCCTTGTGTCCTCGATCTGGCCACCACCGTCAATCGCCACTGAGACGGCTGCGCGAGACGCCTGGCCGCTCAATGCGCGAGCTCCATTGCGGCCTGTGAAACCAAGCGCTGGTTCCGGTTATGTATGCATGTGCACGCAGTACCTTGCAGGACAAGCCTGGCGCTGCGCCCTGGGCGAGGGACAAATGCTTTCCAATCACGATCGAGAAATTGAAAGACATACGTAGCGCCATGGCGCAGCAGGAACGCACCTTCCGGCACAACGACAGTTCTTACAGCCCGTTCACGAAGCCAAGCCCGCAATTCCAGAACCATCGCTGCCGCAGTGATCAGGCACAGCAAAACACACATCGCCCTACCAGCCCGCGACACCGGCATTGCCAGCGCGAAATAATCCTCAGCACTGGCTCGACGTCCATTGCCTGCGCTGCAAACATTCCGCCTTCGCGCCGCTCCAGCTGAAATCCGTCCCCGATTTCTTGGCGGGTTTTCAGTGACTGATATCGCTTGGTAATGGCTCGCCCTGACAGGTCTCTATTGCACCTTTTCTCAACGCCTAGAGCGCTTGCATCGCAGCGGCCGAATCGCCAGCGCCATCCGTAACGGCCAGTTCGGAAACCAACCGTTTAGCTTTGCCATCGGGCGGCCGCTGCGTACTTGTGCAGCGAACTGTGCGCGAATGTTGCGGCGCCGCCGAGTACCCAAGCTGAAGGGATGTTTGCCCACCCGCTTTCAATTCTGTGGTCGAGCCCTCCCTTGCCAGGTCTGATCCGACATACGCATCTCCAACGCCAGCGGCGTTCTTCACTGGGTCTGCCTTGCAATCTGCGCAAACGGATTCGGGGATCTCCATCACCTTGGCAAGTTGCTGCGCCTTCTGCGCAAAAGGCTCGACCTTCGATATCCATGCGATGCCCTGCGGGGTGCCAGCTTGATCCACATCGACCTGGGAACGCCAAGCATCTGCTCGATGCGCGCATTGTGCGTCGCCACCTTCTCCACCTGGCTACCTGTTTGACGGGCCGGTCGCGAGGCTCGGCGCCTCTCCATGAAACGTTGTGCGTTGCACCGGTGTCGTATCGACAACGCCATTCCGCGCTGTTCACAACCTGGGACGACAGCATGACTCGGAAGTGGTCGATCCCAGTGGATGGCTGTCATCGGCGCCAGAGCTTTTTGCTTTGCGGTCTGTTCCGTGAAGTTGTTCAAAAAGATGGGGAGCGCAGCGATGACTGTTCTCTTAAAGACTGTGGTCGTAGACCCCAGATACAGAGCAGTCAAAACAGACACCTGATATGTGGAGGAATTCACTGCACAGGAACCAATCGGCGAGCCGCTAAGGCCTCCAGGAAATTCTCACTGAAAAAGCGCATGACTGAATTGCCGTTGCGTGTCTCGCGCAACATGCCCGAGGCATCGACCTCGATCTGAATGCTGCGATCGCGGTTTTCAAACTTTTGACCGACCATGTCCTGCGCCTTGTGGGTCAGATGCTGCTGCAGTTGCGCTTCCTTGTGCTGTGTCTGCAGGTCTCCCGCTTTCTGTGTGAAATCCTGGCCTTTCGCCAAGAGTTTGCGCAAATACGAAAACAGGCTCCGGCCACTAAGTTTTTCCAAATATTGCTGGGTGGCGGAAACAACGTCGGAAAGACGTTGCTTCGCCGCTTTGGCCAGGCGCATTAACAGCAGGACGGCGGAGGCCGGCAAGCCTCCGCGCTGTGCAATCCAGGCCAGGTCCGCGGGCAAAGTGCAGCCGCCCACGCGCACAAAGTCTGATGCCGATGCCGATGCCGATGCCGATGCCGATGCCGATGCCGATGCCGATGCCGATGCCGATGCCGATGCCGATGCCGATGCCGATGCCGATGCCGATGCCGATGCCGATGCCGATGCCG
>Ga0308165_1000562_pt1 | contig 66420 bp, 59 predicted proteins | sample PhyWR2_FD_201032 | JGI IMG/M metagenome (GOLD analysis project Ga0308165, IMG submission 201032) | Phyllosphere microbial communities from UC Gill Tract Community Farm, Albany, California, United States - DLSLW.R2 | ecosystem: Host-associated > Plants > Phyllosphere > Unclassified | place: USA... | reverse complement strand
GCCCCGGGCGTCGACGGCCTGCTGCGCCGCATGGATGCCGACCGCATGCGCCTGGTGCGCGCCGGCTACCCGCACTGAGGCCGGCCGGGGCCGTGCCACGAAAAGCGCACAAGCAAACGCGTTTTTCTTCGTTGGCTTGCGGGGGCCGGCCGCCCGATCATGGGGTTTTGCCGCCACTCAAGGAGAACCGCGATGTCCGTGCAGATCATTGGCATGATTGCCCCTCAGGAAGCGTCCGAGACCATTTCCCGCAAGGGCCCGGCCGTCGACAGCGCCTATGTGCGGGCGTTTGCCCAGGCCCATGAGCACGCGGGCTTCGACCGTATCCTGGTGCCCGCGAGCGCCACCAGCCCCGACCCGCTGCTCACCGTGGCCTATGCGGCCGCGCATACCCAGCACATCAAGTTCCTGCTCGCGCATCGCCCGGGCTTTGTCTCGCCGACTCTCGCCGCGCGCCAGTTCGCGACCCTGGACCATTACACCGGCGGGCGCGTGGCGGTGCACTACATCAGCGGCGGCTCGGACGTCGACCAGCAGCGCGACGGCGACTTCCTCGGCCACGACGAGCGCTATGCGCGCACCGATGAATACCTCACGCTGCTGCGCCGCGTCTGGACCGAGTCGCAGCCATTCGATCACCAGGGCACCTACTACCAGGCCAAGGGCGCGTTCTCCGAAGTCAAGCCGCTGCAGCAGCCCTATGTGCCCATCTTCTTTGGCGGCGCGTCCGAGCCCGCGCTCAAGGTCGCGGGCAAGCATGCCGATGTCTATGCGCTGTGGGGCGAGTCGCTGGCGCAGTCGGCCGACCTGGTGCGCCGGGTGCGCGCCGAAGCCGCGGCGCACGGCCGCGAAGTCGAGTTCAGCATTTCCTTCCGCCCCATCATTGCGCCCACCGAAGAGCAGGCCTGGGCCAAGGCCGAGGAAATCCTGGCTGCCACGCGCAGCAAGCAGGTGCCGATTGCCCATGCGCGCGGCGCCGGCCCGCAGCAAAGCGAAGGCGCGCGCCGGCTGCTGGCCGACGCCGCCAAGGGCGACCGTGTCGACGAACGCCTGTGGACCGCGGTGGCGCGCGAGACCGGCGGCCGCAGCAACTCCACCTCGCTGGTAGGCACGCCCGAACAGGTGGCCGAGGCGCTGCTCAAGTACTACGACCTGGGCATCACCACGCTTTTGCTGCGGGGCTTCGATCCGCTGGTCGACGCCATTGAATACGGCCGCGAACTGATTCCACTGATACGCGAGAAGGTCGCCCAGCGCCAAGCCCTGCGCACGCCGCAACGCAAGGCGGCCTGAACATGAAGCTGGAGATGACCTGGGCGGATACGGCGCGCACGCTGGCCGCGGACTTCGGCCAGCGCGCGGTGGCGCATGACCGCGACGGCAGCTTTCCCCATGCCAATTTCGCCGACCTGCAGCAGGCGGGCTTTCTGGCGCTGGCCGCGCCCAGCGCGCTGGGCGGCCAGCAGGCATCGGTGGCCGAGCTCGGCGAAGTGATTGGCGCCATAGGCTACGGCTGCCCGGCGACGGCGCTGGTGCTGAGCATGCAATATCTGCAGCAGCGCGGCATGGCGCGCGCCGGCTCGCCCTGGCCCGAGCCGCTGGCGCGGCAACTGGTGCGCGAAGCCGTGCAAGGCGTGTCGCTGGCCAACTCGCTGCGCGTGGAGCCCGAGCTGGGCACGCCCGCGCGCGGCGGCCTGCCGGCGACGGTGGCGCGGCGCACGCCCGAAGGCTGGCGCCTGAGCGGGCGCAAGATCTACTCGACGGGCGCGCCCATCCTGCGCTGGTACGCGGTCTGGGCACGCACCGACGATGCCGAACCGCAGGTCGGTACCTTCCTGGTGCGCGCCGGCAGCCCGGGCGTGCGCATCGAGGAGAGCTGGGACCATCTGGGCCTGCGCGCCAGCGGCAGCCATGATGTGGTGTTTGACGACGTGCCCACTCCGCTGGACCATGGCATGGGCATCGCGCCCCCGGGCGCGCAGTCGCGCGACACCAACATGCAGGCCGAGATGACGGTGCTGCTGGGCGCGCTCTACACCGGCGTGGCGCGGGCCGCGCGCGACTGGCTGCTGGGCTTTCTGCGCGAGCGCACTCCCGCAAGCCTGGGCGCGCCGCTGGCGACGCTGCCACGCGTGCAGGAGGCCGTGGGCCGCATCGAGGCGCTGCTGCTGTCCAATCAGCGGCTGATCGCCAGCCTGGCGCGCGAGCTTGACGCGGGCGCGCAGGTGGCGCTGGCCGACAGCGGCCTGATCAAGACGCTGGTGATGCGCCAGGCCGTGGAAGCCGTGCAGGAAGCGCTGGCGCTGACCAGCAACCACGGGCTGTCGCGGCGCAATCCGCTGGAGCGCCATCTGCGCGATGTGCTGTGCGGGCGCATCCATACGCCGCAGGAAGACAGCGCGCTGGTGCTGGCGGGCAGGGCGGCGCTGGAGCAGGCTTAGCGCAGGGGGAGAACACGCCTTGAAACGCCCTTCGACAAGCTCAGGGCGAACGGAGTGAACTAACCCGCCTGAAGAGCACTTGTGGTTTTCCCGCGCGTGCCTATCCCGTCACCCGCGGTTCCTGCCCACCCACCTGGCCGTCGCCGCCCGCGCCGCCACATCGAGCATGAAGCCCAGGCAGCCGACCACGACGATGCCCGCCATCAGCTCGTCATACGCCAGCCGGTCGCGCGTATCGAGAATGAAATAGCCCATGCCGGCCGATACGCCCAGCATCTCGGCCGGCACCAGCACGATCCAGGCGATGCCCAGCGCGAGCCGGAAGCCCGTGAGCACATGCGTGAGGATTCCGGGCAGCACGATGTGCAGCACGATTTCGGCGCGCGTCGCCGACAGGCTGTGCGCGAGCTGCAGCCAGCTCTTGTCGAGCGCCGCGACGCCGGCCGCGGTGTTGAGCATGATGGGCCAGACCGCGGCAAAGGTCAGCAGGAACACCACGGGCGCCTCGCCCACGCCCAGCGCCATCACGGCCAGCGGCATCCACGACAGCGGCGAGACCATGCGCAGGAACTGGAACAGCGTTCCCGTGAGCTTGGCGAACAGCGGCGACAGCCCTATCCAGATGCCCAGCGGCACGGCGATCAGCAGCGCCAGCAGCAGCGACAGCCCTATGCGCTGCAGGCTCAGCGCAATGTGTTCCCACAGATCGCCCGCCGCCAGCAGCCGGCCCAGCGCGGCAAAGCCCGCCGTGGGTGCGAACGCGTTGCGTATGGCGTCGACGTCCGACAGCTGGCGCGCGCCCAGCGACCACAATCCCACGGCCAGCGCCAGGCCGACGATGGGCCAGACCACACGGTCCACGGCCCGCTTGATGCCCTTGCTCATGCCGCGATGATTTCCTTGCGCGTGAAGCTCTCGGCATGGCCGAAGGCCTTGAGGCCGCCTACCTGCTTGAGCGCGGCCTTGACGAAGCGGTCATCGACCAGGTCCCTGGCGACGAACTTGGGATCGAGCTTTTCCAGGAACGCGGCGTTGCCTTCGACATGCGTGACCTGCAGCGCCTTGACGAGTTCCTCGGTGTACGACGGATAGGGGTAGGGCTGGAAGTCGATGCGCCGCTGGTTCCACTGCGGGTGCTTGATCACGCCTTCGCGCGTGTACTGCGCCATCTCGGTCGCGGCCAGCACCTTGGTCAGCACCGGCAGGCCGTGCGGCGTGTACTTGCCCTCGCCGCTGCTGGCCAGCAGCTTGGCGGTCTCGAGCTGGTTGTCGCGCGTCCACAGCTGGGCCTTGACCATGGCGTTGGTGACCTTCTGTGCCCATTCGGGGCGCTCGGTGATGTCGCGCTCGGCCAGCGTCAGCAGGCAGCACGCATGGTTCTGCCAGACATCGCCGACAAAGCGCAGCACCTTGCCCACGCCCGCGACTTCGGCCGCGGCGACAAACGGCTCGGCGACGATATAGCCCGAGACCGCCTTGGCGGCCAGCGCCGAGACCATTTCGGCCGGGGGCATCACCACCAGGTTGACTTCATCGGCGGCCAGCGCGCCGCTGCGCGCGCGGCTCACGGCCTTGAGGCCGTTGGCGCGCAGCAGCTGCTGCAGCACCACGTTGTGTATCGAATACCAGAACGGAATCGCGACCTGGGTGCCGCCGAGATCCTTCACGGAATTGATGTGGCGCGCCACGGCCAGCGCCGAGCCGTTCATGTGGTTCCAGGCAACGACCTTGGCCGCGAACTGCGAGCCGTAGCGCACGAACATGGTGGTGGGCGACAGCAGGTGAACGACATTGACCTGGCCGGCGACAAAGGCTTCGATGATCTGCGCCCAGGTGCGGAACAGCCGCGGCTTCTCGGTGCGCAGGCCTTCGGCTTCAAACAGCTTGCGGCTGTGGGCGACCAGCAAGGGCGTGGCATCGGTGATGGGCAGATAGCCTATGCGCACCGGCACGTCGTCGCCCTTGTTGGTCTGGGCCACGGCATCGCCGGCGCGCAGCAAAGGCGCTGCCGCGGCGCCGCTGAGCGCCGTCACGCGCAGCCAGTCGCGGCGGCTGATGCCGCAGTCGCAGCTCGAGGAGGCGCAGATGTGCTGGTAGCTGGGCGCTTGATTTTGCGGATTCATGGTGCTTGCCTGGGGGAATGAAGGGGGAAAAACGGGGGAGATCAGGCCGGCAGCACGCCGTGCCGGAGTGCATGCAGTTCGGCCAGGATCTCGAGTCGCAGCGCGGTGATTTCCGCGGGATGGGCGTGGCGCGGGTGGGGCACGTCGACGCGCCATTCGCGCACGATGCAGCCGCCCTGGTCGCCGGGCAGCCGGCCCATCAGCAGGATGCGGTCGGCCACCAGGATGGCTTCGTCGATGTCGTGCGTGACGACCAGCGCCGCCGTGTGCCACTGGTGGACCAGCTCGACCAGCAGCTCCTGCATTTCGCTGCGCGTGATCGCGTCCAGCGCCGAGAACGGCTCGTCGGCCAGCAGCAGCCGCGGCTCGCGCGCCAGGGCGCGCGCCAGCGCCACGCGCTGCGCCATGCCGCCCGACAGCTGGCCGGGGTGCAGCTCTTCCTTGCCGGCCAGGCCCACGGCGGCAATCGCCTGGGCGACGCGCGCGTTCAGGCGCTCGGCCTCGATGCTGGGCTGGTGCTTGAAGTCCAGGCCGAAGGCCACGTTCTTCGCGACCGTGAGCCAGGGCAGCAGGCTGGCCTGCTGGAACACGACGGCGGCGCGCGGGTGGGGCTGGGTCAGCGGCGCGCCCAGAAAATGCACGCTGCCGGCCGTGGGCGCCTGCAGTCCAGCGAGCGCGCGCAGCAGCGTCGACTTGCCGCAGCCGCTGCCGCCCAGCAGGCAGACGATTTCCTGCGGGCGTATCGCGATGTCGATGTTGCTGAAGATGCGTGGGCCCTGGCCGTAGGCGCAGGCCAGGCCCAGGCCCTGCAGCGCGAATTCCGCCTCGGCGGGGGCGTCGGCGCTGCTCATGGCACGGCGCGTTCGGGCGCCGGCGTCACCGCAGCCGCCGCGGCGGCGAGCTTGCTGAGTTCTCCCTGCAATTGCGTGAGGCTGGGAGTGACCACGGGAATGAACGCGCTTTCCTGCAGGCGCCGGCCGAAGTCGGGCAGGTGATTGCGCACATAGGCGCGCCCGCCCGAGCCTTGCAGCTCCAGCTGCACGCTTTCCTGCACCACGGCCGCGAGCTGCAGGCGCACGCGGAACAGCGCCGGTGCGTCAATCACAAAACGCCCCGACTCCAGCCCCTCGCGAATGGTTTCGCGCAGGCTGTCGAGCTCGGCGTAGGCCTGGGCTATGCGCGGGCGCAGCATATCGCGCGCCGCGCCCACCTGCTCGGCGGCCTGCAGGCTGGCGCGCGCCAGGCCCAGCGACATGCCGCATTGCAGGCTCAGGAACATGGGCCGCGCACGCTTGAGGAAAGACAGGCCGTCGCGCGCCAGCACCGCTTCCTGGCCGACATGCACCGCATCCAGTGCAATCGCCGCGGTATTGCTGCCGCGCAGTGCCAGCAGGTCCAGATCGGGGCTGCGCACCACGCCCGCGAGCCGGCTGTCTATTGCCAGCACCATGGGCGCGGGCTGCAGCGGCGTCTGCACCGCCGCGGCAACGACAAACGGCGCGCGCAGATTGGTGACCCAGGGCAGCTTGCCGCTGACGCCCAGGCCGTCGTTGCCGTCGGGCTCGGCCTGCACCTGCAGGGGCTCGAGCTGGGACAGGAACTTCATGGCGTTGGACAGCCCCGAGGCGCCCGCAAGCCGCCCTTGCAGCAGGTCGGCCAGCCACAGCTCGCGCGCCGCCATGTTGTCGGTCACGCACAGGTAGTCGATGAACGTGCGGTGGCTCCAGAGCACGAAGGCTGCGGTCACCGAATGTTCCGCGACCTGGGCGACGGCGTCGACCGCGTCAATGGCTGCGCCGCCATCGCCGCCCAGGGCCTGGGGCACGGCAATGCGGTGCATGCCGGCATGCACCAGCTGCGGCAGCACCTGCTGCGCGGCGTCGGCGTCGGCATTGAGGCCTTGGGCATGGGTCTGCAGCCAGCTTTGCAGACCGGGCGGGAGCAGGGCGCGGCTCATGCCTGGAACACGCCGGGCGAGAACGGCAGCAGTTCGGGGTTGATGTCGGGCTTGGCCAGGTTGTTGGCGAAGTTGCACAGCGTGGCCAGGCTCACGCCCAGCACCACTTCAAGCGCCTGCTGGTCGTTGTAGCCCGCGGCGCGGAAGGCCGCCAGCCCGGCATCGGATGTCGCGCCGCGCGTGGCAATCACTTCCTTGGTGAAAGCCTGCACCGCATCGAGCCGGGCATCGCCCGTGGGCTGGCCGCGCTGCAGATTCAGCGCCGTGACCGCGTCGAGCTGGGCTTTCTTGGCGACAATCGCTGTGTGGCCCGAAAGGCAGAAGTCGCAGCCGTGCACGGCGGCAGCCGTGAGCTGCACCACTTCGCGTTCGGCCAGCGTCAGCGACGCGCGCGCGTTGATGCCCGAGACCGTGAGATAGGTCTCGAGGGCCACGGGCGCATTGGCCAGCACGCCGATCAGATTGGGCAGGAAGCCGTTGTTGGCCAGGGCCTTGGCGGCAAGGGGCTGGCTTTCCTGGGGAGCGGATTCCACGGTCTGCAAGGGAATACGGGGCATTTCGGAACCTTTCTGCGCAGCGGCGCGAGGCGCTGGGCGGGATTTTTCACAGGAATGAAAATGGCATCCGAAGATGCCAGTGATTCCATTTTTTCACCAGTATCCCTGGAGTTCTCAGGGTTTCCTAACAATAATTCGTAATGTGCAAATCCATTGGTCGGGATTACCGGCCCGCCGCCGCCACTCCGCATTGCCAGCAGGACGCAGCATGAGCGCCGTGAATTCTCCTTTTTCGGGCCGCGATCTGTTCGCTGCGCTGTCGGTGGTCGTGATCTGGGGGCTGAACTTTGTCGCGATGAAATGGGCGCTGGCCGATTTCACGCCGTTCCAGCTGGGCGTGTGGCGCTATGTGTTTGCCGCGCTGCCGCTGGTGTTCATCGTGCGCCGCCCGGCCGTGCCCTGGCGCTGGGTCGTCGCCTACGGCCTGTGCCAGGGCGTGGGCCAGTTCGGCGTGCTGTTCATCGCGCTGCAGGTGGGCATGACGGCGGCGCTGGCGTCGGTGCTGATGCAGACCCAGCTGTTCTTCACGGCGCTGCTGGGCGTGCTGCTGCTGGGCGAACACCTGTCGCGTCCGCTCAAATGGGGACTGGTCTGGGCGGCCGTGGGTCTGGGCTGCTTTGCAATGAACTACCTGGGCGGCGCGGTCGCCGCCGGAACGACCTTGCTGGGCTTTGTGCTCAACCTGGTGTCGGCCGCGATGTGGGCCGCGTCGAACATCGTTGCGCGGCGCACGCAGCAGGTCGCGGGCAGCTACGACGCGCTGGGCTTCGTGGTCTGGAGCGCCGTGGTGCCCATCGTGCCGTTCGTGGCGCTGAGCCTGGCGTTCGATCCACCCGCGCTGCGCTGGCAATGGCTCGATGCGCCGCTGTCGAGCTGGCTGGCCGTCGCCTACCTGGGCTGGTGCGCGACCATCATGGCCTATGCGCTGTGGACCGGCCTGCTCAAGCGCCATCCCGCAAGCCGGGTCGCGCCGTTCAGCCTGGGCGTGCCGGTGATCGGCCTGGCGGCCGGCATGGGCATGCTGGGCGAGCGCATCACGCTGTGGCAATGGGCCGGGGGCGCGTGCATCGTGATGGCGCTGGTGGTGGTGTTGGTCGGCGCGCGCTGGCAGGCCAGGCGCTGAGACCGGCGCAGCTGCCTCATTTTTGGGCAATCGCCGCAAAGCCAGCGCTGGCGCCGCTTTCGGCAGTTGTTCCGGCAGTTATGCACAAGCTTGGGCACGGTCTGCAGGGATAACGCGGGTCAGCTGCTGGCGGGCACGATGCGGTAGGCGCAGCGCGTCGCGCCCGACAGCAGATGCTGCTCGCGCGTGACCTGGGCCCCTGGGCCGACGATGTCCTGGAACAGCTGCAGCTCGGAGCGGCAAAATCCCTGACAGCTGCGCGCCGCGACGCAGATCGGGCAATGGTCCTCGATCAGCATCCACTGCTTGCCGTCGGACTCCACGCGCGCCATGTAGCCTTCGGCGCTGCGTATGGCCGCGAGCTGCTCTAGCCGCTGGGCCACGGTCTTGCCGGTGCAGGTCTGCTGGTAGACAGCGCGCGCCTCGGCTTCGCGCTGGCTGATCAGCCGGTCCAGACCTTCCTCGCCGAAGATCTGCCGCACCGAGCCCAGCAGCTGGGCCGTGAGTTGCGCATGGGCGTCGGGAAAGCGGCGGTTGCCGGCCTCGGTCAGCACCCAGTTCTGGCGCGGCCGGCCCACGCCCGAAGCCGCTTCCAGTCGGCCTTCTATCCATCCCGCGGCGACGAGCTTTTGCACCTGCTGGCGCGCGGCTTCGGCGCTGGTTTCCAGCAGCTGTGCCAGCCGCGTGGTCGATGCCGAGCCCTGGGACTTGAGAAAGAACAGGATACGGTCGGCCGTGGACGCATGGGCAGAATTTTCAAAGTTTTGTCTTGCGTTATTCATGGCGCCGCCTTAATATCCAAACAGTTTCTTGGATAATAATCCAAGCCGGATACCCTGTCGAGAGCGCTGCCAATGTCTGAACCATCTTCCACGCCCACGGCCTCCTGGGCCGATCTTTTCCGCGGCCGCAATGGCCTGCTTGCGCTGGCGCTCACGGGCGGGGTCGCGCTGCACGCGATCAACGTGCACATCGTCACCACGGTGCTGCCCTCGGTGGTGCAGGACATAGGCGGCCTCGACTGGTATGCGTGGAACACGACCCTGTTTGTCGTCGCGTCCATCGTCGGCGCGGCGCTGTCGGTGCGGCTGCTCGCGGCGCTGGGGCCGCGCGGCGCCTGCATTGCGGCGCTGGCGGTGTTTTCGCTGGGCTCGGCGGCCTGCGCTTCGGCGGTCTCCATGCCCTGGATGCTCGCGGGACGCAGCGTACAGGGCCTGGGCGGCGGCATCCTCGCGGCACTGAGCTATGCCTTGATACAGGTCGTGTTCGCACCTGCGCTGTGGCCGCGCGCGGTGGCCCTGGTCTCGGGCATGTGGGGCATTGCCACGCTGTGCGGTCCGGCCGTGGGCGGACTGTTTGCCCAGGCCGGGCATTGGCGCTGGGCGTTCTGGATGCTGCTGCCCGTGGCCTTGGCCCAGGCCGTTATCGTCGCGGTGCAGCTGCGCCCGGCAGCGGACGCGAAACCGGCAGGCGGCGCCAGGCCGCAGATTCCCGCGCCGCAGATCGTGCTGCTGGCCACTTCGGTGCTCGCGGTGGCGGCCGGCAGCCTGTCGGCGCAAATTTTCTGGCAGGGCGTGGGCGTGGCCTGCGGCCTGGCGCTGGGCGCGGCCGCGGTCGCCTTCGACCGCCAGGCGACGGTGCGGCTGCTGCCGCGCGGCGCGACCCACTGGGGCTCGGCGCTGGGCGCGGTCTATGCGAGCGTGGCGCTGCTGCTCGTGGGCACGACCACCGAGATCTACATTCCCTATTTCCTGCAGACGCTGCACGGCTACACGCCGCTGGCCGCGGGCTATCTGACGGCGGCCATGGCCGCTGGCTGGAGCGCGGGCTCGCTGCTGTCGTCGGGGCGCGAAGGCGAGAGCGCCGCGCGCCTGCTGCGCGCCGGCCCGGTGCTGGGCACGGCCAGCCTGCTGGCGCTGGCGCTGCTGGTGCCGTCGGACCTGGGCCTGGCGCCCGGCCTGCACATGCTGTTGTGCGGGCTGGCGCTGGCCGGCGCCGGCGCGGGCGTGGGCATAGGCTGGCCGCATCTGCTGGTGCGCGTGCTGACGCTGGCGCCTGCAGGCGAAGGCGGCATGGCATCGGCGGCGATCACCACGGTGCAGCTGTATGGCATGGCCATTGGCGCGGCCATCGCGGGGCTGGTGGCCAATGCGGCCGGGCTGATCACTCCGGGCGGTGCGGCCGGCGCGCAGTCGGCCGCGGTCTGGCTGTTTGCCAGCTTCGCGCTGGCGCCGCTGATGGCCGCGCTGCTGGTGCGGGGCATCAGCCGGCGCCGGACAAGCGTCAGGGCCAGCCATGCGTGAGCGCCTGGAGCAACTGCTGGCCACGGGCCGCGACAGCGCCCTGCTGCGCTTCGGGCTGGGCAATGCCTGCCTGAAAGAGGGCGATGCCGCAGCCGCGGCGCTGCACCTGGCGCAGGCCACGCAGCAGCAGGCGACGTACTCGGCCGCGTGGAAACTGCTGGGTGTGGCGCTGAACCAGCTCGAGCGCTGGGATCAGGCCCAGGCCGCCTGGAGCAGGGGGCTCGAGGTCGCCGAGCAGCAGGGCGATGCGCAGTCGGCCAAGGAAATGGCGGTGTTTCTGCGCCGGCTGCAGCGGCGCAAATCGCAGTGAGCGCCCGCTTGGCATTGCCTGTTATTTAGGCATGCGCCGCAAACCCAGCACTGGCGCGGCTTGCGCGAGTTGTTCGGCAAGTTATGCACAAGCTTGGGCACGGTCTGCAGGCATAACTCATGGAGCGGCGTCAAGAAGCCGCCGGCTCTTCACGCCCGGCCGCCAAACTCCTGCGTCGCCATCTCGCGGCCGTCCTCGAACATCAGCGTGCGCTCGGGCCAGCGCAGCGCCGCGAGATTGAAGCGCTCGTCGTGCGCCTCGCCCGCGCGGCGCGCGACCCAGCGCCCGCCGACCGAGTAGTCGACGCAGAACACATTGCCACGCGGCCCGTGCCAGGCCAGCGGCGCGGTCTGGCCAAACAGGTTTTCCTCCTGCTTGCCGTGCACCGGAACGCTGGGCGGATGCAGCCGGCGCCAGTAGTGGCCTATCACCACGGCGGCCTCGTCGGTGTACTCGTTCCACCAGGCCATGCGTTCGACGAAGCGCCATTTGCCGCCGGCGAAGAACGGCTCGGTGCAGCGCCGCTCCAGCCCCGTGGTCAATACCTTGAGCGGGTTGAACACGGCCTTGTTGAGTTCGCTTTCGGAGTGCGCGGGCAGGAACGGCGGGCGGTAGCGCGCATCTTCGAGGCTGTGCGGCCAGCCGCGGGCCTCGGCTTCGCGGCGCGCATGCAGATCGCTGGCCTGGGCCTGGGTTTCGGCCACGCTTTCCCAATGGTCGTACTGCGTGCGCAGGCTGCCCAGCGGCATGGCGCGCACCGCGCTGATCTGCGGCTCGACCCAGGCTGCGTGCACGATGCGCAGATCGGCGCGCTCCAGCGCCACCGGCAGACCGGCGGTGAAGTCGGCAATGGCCTGGCGCTCGGCGCCGCCCTCGGGCTGGGCGAACGGCGCGTATTTGGCGCTGTCGGATTCGGTGCGGCTGTCGAAGAACCAGCCCGAGCCGTCCTTGGCGTCTTCGCGCAGCAGATTGATTTCATGGTTGCCGGCCACGGCCAGCGCGCGGCCGCTGGCGACCAGTTGGCGCGCCAGCGCGAGCACTCCGGGGCTGTCGGGGCCGCGGTCGCAGAAATCACCGACGAAGACCAGCGTGCGCTGCTGCGGGTGATTGCCTTGGGCGTCGTAGCCCAGGTGCGCGAGCAAGGCCTGCAGCGCCTGGAGTTCGCCATGGATGTCGCCAACGATGTCCAGCGGCCCGGACGGCAGTGCTTGGATGAGGCTCATGCGGGAGCCCGATTCAGCGCGCGGCTGCGGCGCGCACGTAGCGCACGAAGGCATAGGGCAGGCCGGTGCGGCTCACGGCTTCGCTGCGCGCGGCCTCGACCCATTCGCTGCCCAGCGTGGGCGCGTAGGCGTCGCCTGCGAAATCCTGGGCAATCTCCGTGACTTCGACGGCATCGGCCAGCGGCAGCGCCTGGGCGTAGATCTGCGCGCCGCCCATGACCCAGACATCGGCGCTCAGCGGCGCGGCCAGGGCCAGCGCTTCATCGAGGCTGCCGGCGCGCAGCGCGCCCGGCGACTGCCAGTCGGACTGGCGCGTGACGACGATGTTGCTGCGTCCGGGCAGCGGGCGAAAGCGCTCGGGCAGCGAGTCCCAGGTCTTGCGGCCCATGATGACGGCGCTGCCGCCCGTGAGCTGCTTGAAATGGGCCAGGTCTTCGGGCAGATGCCAGGGCATGGCATTGTTGAGGCCGATGACGCCGTTGGCGGCGCGCGCGTAGATCAGTTGAACGGACATGGGCAGGGTCGCAGGCAGAAACAACCCTGCATTGTCGGGCAAACGGGCGATCCCGACTGTCGGTAGGGCGACCCTGGCAGATGCCTGGACTCAGCGCTGCAGCAGCCTGAGCGCCGCCGCCACCACCTGGTCCGCGCCTATGCGCGCCACGTTTTCCAGCGACTGCGCGTAACCCACGGGAATGCGCGGCGCGCCCAGCCGCGCAACGCGCGCCGAGCTGTGCTCGGCGACGGTGGCGGCCACCTCGCCGCCAAAGCCCGCGGCCTGTATGGACTCATGCACCACCAGCAGCCGGCCGGTGCGCCCGGCAGACTCGAGCACCGCCTGCTGGTCCCAGGGCCAGATGGTGCGCAGATCGATGACTTCGGCGCTCACGCCTTGCGCGGCCAGCCGTTCGGCGGCTTCGGTCACCGCATGCACCTGCTTGGACCACGACACCAGCGTGATGTCGCTGCCCGCGCGCACGCAGTGCGCCTTGCCCAGCGGCACATGCTGCGCCGCGCCCGGCGTGACCTGGCCTTGCAGCGACCACAGTTCCTTGTGCTCCATGAAGACCACGGGATCGCCCGAGGCCAGCGCCGAATGCAGCAGGCCGTAGTTGTCGGGGGGCGTGGCCGGCGCGACCACGACCAGGCCGGGCACATGCGCGAACCAGGCTTCGAACGACTGCGAATGCTGGGCCGCCGACGCCGTCCAGATGCCTATGGGCAGGCGCGCGACCAGCGGCACGCGGCCCTGGCCGCCGAACATGAAGCGGTTCTTCGCGGCCTGGTTGACGAGTTCGTCGATAGCGCACAGCGCGAAATCGGCCACGCGCAGCTCGACCACGGGGCGCAGCCCCGCGAGCGCCATGCCCACGCCCGCGCCCATGATGGTCGACTCGGAAATCGGCGTGTCGATCACGCGCTGCGGGCCGAAGCGCTCGACCAGCGGCCGGCCGTCGGCGCCGCGGTACTGGCCGAACACGCCGCCGCGGCCCAGGTCTTCGCCCAGCGCCACGACATTGCGGTCGGCGTCCATGGCTTCGGACAGCGCCAGCGCCGCGGCCTGGGCATAGCTCAGCGTCAGCGTGGCTGCGGCCGGCGCATGCACGGCGGATTTTTGTTCGGGTGTCGATGCGACTGCGCTGCTCATGCCCAGACTCCTTGGCCGGTGGTGGCGATATCCTGATAAGCCTCTTCGGCCAGCGGAACGGGGGCGGCCTTGGCCGCGGCCACGGCGGCGGCGATCTCGGCCTGGGCCTGGGCCAGCACCTGGGCGGCGGCCTCGGCCTGGCCGCGCGCGGCGAGCAGTTCGCGCGCCCGCGTGATGGGGTCGGTCAGCAGCGCGGCCGCGACTTCGGCCGGGTCGCGGTAATGCGCGGGGTCGACCGAGACATGGCCCTTGTGGCGGTAGGTCAGCGCATGCAGCAGGCGCGGTCCGCTGCCGGCGCGAATGCCGGCGATCAATTCCGCCGCGGCGGCGCTCACGGCCAGCACATCGTTGCCGTCCACCGGCGTCGCGGCAATGCCCAGCGCCTGGGCGCGCGCGCTCGCGGCCTGGGTTCCGGCGGTCATGGGCGCCGAGCGCGTGGTCGCGGAAATCTGGTTGTCCTCGCAGACAAACAGCACCGGCAGCTGATAGATCTGCGCCCAGTTGAGCGCTTCGAGAAACGGCCCGCGGTTGATCGCGCCGTCGCCGAAGAAGCACACGGCAATCGCATCCTCGCCGCGCAGCTTGAGCGCATGCGCCGCGCCCACGGCAATCGGCAGTCCGGCCGTCACCACGCCATTGGCGCCCAGCATGCCGACCGAGAAATCGGCAATGTGCATGGAGCCGCCCTTGCCCTTGTTGTAGCCCGTGGCCCGGCCAAACAGCTCACACATCATGCGCGTGCTGTCGGCGCCCTTGGCCAGCGTATGGCCGTGGCCGCGGTGGGTCGAGGTCAGCAGGTCACGCGCATGCAGATGCGCGCAGACGCCTGCGGCCACGGCCTCCTGGCCCGTGGACAGGTGCAGCGGCCCCTTGACCAGCGCCGGCTCGGCATCGGGCGCGGCGCTCTGGCCCCAGATTTGCACGCCGCCCTGGCTGGCGCGTTCGGCCGCGTCTTCAAAAGCGCGGATCCGGACCATGGTCCGGTAAAGGGAAAGCAGATCGTTCATGGAAATGGGGACCGCCGCGCGGGCGCACGGTCGCAGGCAGGAAAACGCATGAAGGAATACCGCCAGCCATCCCGCTCGAACGGCCGCTGCGCGCCGTGCGCGGGCTGCCGACGGCCCGGATCGGGCGTCGGCATGCGACCGGATCATTGTGCGTACAGGATGCGCCATTGCGTCCTGGGAATGACACCTAGCTGCGGCGCCGCGGCCGGGACGAATGCTGCTTGCACGACTACAGGCCTGCCTTGCTCGCCTGTCGCCTACTGGACAGGCGCGTCGTGCGCGCCTGGAAGGAGCCTGCCATGCGTTTGCTGCAATCGATCAATGTCCTCCTGCCGCTGGCGCTGGCTGCGGCGCAGGCGCTTGTGGTCCCGGTCCATGCCCGCGACCCCGAAGTCAAGTTCATCCATGGCGTCGAGGAGCTGCAGGCGCTGCGGGATCAGCCCGACGCTCATTACGCGCTGGCCGGTCCGATTGACGCCAGCGCCACGGCTGGCTGGAACCATGGCGCGGGCTTTGCGCCGATCGGCCGCGATGGCGCGCCCTTCACCGGCAGTTTCGACGGCCGGGGCCATGCGATCCACGGCCTGTTCATCGAGCGCCCGGGCGAAGCCAAGGTCGGGCTGTTTGGCCATGCGCGCAATGCCACCTTGCGCAATGTGCGCCTGGTGGGCGGCCAGGTGACGGGCGGCGAGAACGTCGGTGCGCTGGTCGGCCACCTCGAAGCCGCGGGCGGCGAGGCGCGCATCGACAGGGTCTGCGCCCAGGTGACCGTCACGGCATCGGGAACCGTGGGCGGCCTGGTGGGGCATAGCGAAAGTCACCGCGGCAGCAGCCTGATCTCGCGCTCCCATGCGGGCGGCGCGGTGCGTGCCGCAGGCAGCAATGTGGGCGGACTGGTGGGCCACAACGAGGCTTACGACGGCAGTGCCACCATCACGCGCGCCTATGCCAGCGGGGAAGTCGCGGGCGGGGATTATGTGGGCGGGCTGGTGGGCTACAACGACGCGCTGCGGGGCATCTCTGACATCTCGGACAGCCATGCGAGCGGTGCCGTGCGCGCGCGCGCCGAGGTTGCGGGCGGACTGGTGGGGCTGGATACCGGCGGGCGCATTGCGCACAGCTTCTATGCGACCACGGACGGGCAGGGGCGTGCGATCAATCGCTTTGCGGCTGCATCAGGGACGGGCTTGCGTCTGGAACAGCTGCTGCTGACGCCGGCGGTTGCGGTCTGGCATGGCAAGGGCTGCCAAGGTGTCTACATGACGGATCGATGAAGAGGGTAATAACCCTTGGTTTTATTTGCGAGAATTATCAAATTGTCACTTTTTGTTAAAATAGTGGTTGGCTATTATTAACAATGAGCTGATTGATGAAAAGTTTGATTAATCTGGTTGCAGCGACAACCTTGACCATTTGCGGTGCGGCCGCACAGGCCCAAAATGCGCCGGTTGGAACTGATTCATACTCAGTTGCCGGTTCGGCGCAGACGCAGAACACAAATCCGTCGCAAAGCGGTGCCATTCGCTATTCGGCCGGTGATTCCATCCCTCTGGGATTTGTGCCGGTAGCGCAAAAATCCCAGCCAGCCGCCGCGCAAAGCCCTGCAGCCACCCACTATTCGGCCGGCGATTCGATATTGCTGGGAGCGCTGCCGCCAGCGCCCAGCAATATTGCGGCGCAAACCGCAGCGGTAAAGCCAGCGACGCAATCAGACCAGGTGATCCGATATTCGGCGGGTGATTCCATACCGGTGGGTCATCCGACGGCGCAGCAGGAGCGCCTGCTGGCAAGCGTGGAGAAGCGGTCGAAAGGATATTCCGGTGCCGCCGGTATTCCCCTTGCTGGCGCGCTGGGCGACAGTGTGACCACACACATCGGCATCAGCCAGGCGGGTCTGACCGAATCCAATGGATTTATCCACACATCGCCCGCAGGACTGGTGGGCTTGTTTGTGATCAAGGCCGGAATGGTCTATTACTTCGATAACCAAAAGCCTGAAGTGCGCAAGATGGGATTGAAGACGTCGGCCGGCGTCTGGAGTGGCGTCACCATGAACAATCTGCTGTTGATTGCCGGCTCCACCAATCCCGTGAGCCTTGTGGGCGGCGCTTTGTTTGGTGCATATATGTACTATCGCGAGGGAATTGCGCTGGACAAAGAATCCGCCGCCAAGGCCGCTCAGGGATTGCATGCACAAACACGATGACCAAGGCACCTTCCGGTGCCTTTTTTCATGGAATTCACAGTTTGCAAATGCCGGCCGGGCTGTTGTCAGGGCCACGCGAACCGCTGGCTGCGATCAAGCTGTGTTGTCGGCGCAACGCTGAATGTCGCTCAATCGCCCTGCGCCGACAAGGCATTGGCGCATGCTATCGCAGTCGCATGTCGTTAGACTCTGACCTCAATGCGCCGCCTCGTCCTCATTTTCATGATGTGCCTTCTGCCCCTCCAATGGAGTTGGGCGGCTGCGGCCAGCGTGTGCGAGCATGAGCAGGGGGCCGCCCATTTCGGCCACCACGAGCACCGCCACGGCGATGACGCGTCCGCTGACGATGCCGGCACACCGGTCAATGAGGCACTGCAGCCACATCCCGATTGCCACAGCTGCCACGGCATCGGTGTGGCGTATCTGCCCGCGTCGGATGCTCCGCACCCGCCCTGGGCCGAGGGCTATCTGCACGCGCACCGCAGCGTTGCGTTTCCCGAGCCGCCGCTCGCCAGCCTGCTGCGTCCCCCTTCCTCTTTCGTCGCCTGACGCCGGCGCGGCGCGGCCACGTCCCTGAACCAGGGCGGGCCGTCTGCGTCGACCTTTGGACCCGCGGGCACGCGCCCGCATTCACGACGAACAAAAAATGAAACGCAAACGCTGGGGCTCCCTCGGCATTCTGGCGGCCGCATTGCTGACGGCCGCCATATCGGGCCATGCCCAGACGGGCCCTGCCCAGACGGGCCGTGACCAATCCTCCGCCCCTGCGCCGCTGCGCCAGGGTTTTGAAACCGCCTGGGCCAGGCAGCCCGAGCAGCGCGCCGCCGGCCTGCGGCGCGACGCCGCGGCCGCCGGCCTGCGCGCGGCCGAACGCTGGACGCCCGAGACTGCGGCGCTCGATCTGTCGACGCGCAGCGATCGCTGGCACCGCAACGACGGCGCGCGCGAGTACGAAGCCGCGCTGTCCGTGCCGCTGTGGTCGCCCGGCGAGCGCGCGAAGTCGCAGGCGGCAGCGCAGTCCCAGGCGCAGGCGGTCGACGCGCTGCTGGGCGCGGCGCAGTGGCGCCTGGCCGATGAAGTGCGCGAAGCCTACTGGACGCGGCAGCGCGCGCGCATCGAGCACGAAATCGCGCAGCAGAAGCTTGCCAGCGCCCAGGGTATTGCGCGCGACGTGCAGCGCCGCGTGACGGCTGGCGATCTCGCGCGCGCCGATGCCCATCAGGCCGATTCAGCGGTAGCCGTGGCGCAAAGCGCGGTTGCCGAAGCCGCGGTCGCCGAAGCGCAAAGCGCCCAGGCCTGGGCCATGCTGACCGGCCAGGACCTGCGCGAGGGTCCGCAGGAACCGTTGCCCGCGCCCATGCCGCTCACCGCGCATCCCGCACTGCGCGAACTCCAGGCCAAGGTCGATCTCGCACGGCGCCAGCAGGATCTGGCCGGCGTGCAGACGCGCGCCAACCCGGAGCTCTCGCTGGGCACGACGCGCGAGCGCGATGCGCGCGGCGAGCGCTCGGCGCAAAGCATCAACGTCGGTCTGCGCATTCCGCTGGGCCGCTTGAGCGCCAGCGATGCCAGGCTTGCGAATGCCAGCGCCGACCTGCTCGAAGCGCAAAGCCAGCTTGACCTGGAAACGCAGCGCATCGATGCCCGGATCGCGCTGGCGCGCACCCGCGTCGAACTGCTGACCCAGGCCCGCGAGTCCGCCCAGCGGCGCGCGGCGCTGGCCGGCGAATCGCGCGGCTTTGTCGACAAGGCCTTCCGCCTGGGCGAAAGCGATCTGCCCACGCGGCTGCGCATCGATCTCGAAGCTTTCGAAGCCGAACGCCAGGCCGCCCGCAGCCGGCTCGAAGTCGGCGCCGCCATTTCTCAACTTCGTCAGGCGCTCGGGCTGCTGCCCGAGTGACCGCAGGAAAAACCATGTTCAATGCATTCATTGCAGGCGCAAGCCTGCTCGCGGGCCTTTACAGCCCGCTGGCCCTGGCCGATGCCGGCCACAGCCACGACGCGCCGGCGAGCACCGCGTCGGCTCCCGCGATTCCGCGTTTTGCCGCGGTCTCCGAGCTGTTTGAAGTCGTGGGCACGGCCAACGGCACGCAGCTCGCGCTTTATCTCGACCGCTTTGCCGACAACGCACCGGTTGCGGGCGCGACGCTCGAAGTGAACGTGGGCGAAGCCACGGTCGCCATGAAGGAAATCGCCGCGGGCGAATTCGAAGGCACGCTGGCCCAGGCCCTGCCGTCCGGCGTGACATCGGTCACGGTGACCGTGGACGCCGCAGGCGAGACCGATCTGCTGGCCGGCGATTTCGATGTGCACGCCGAGGCCGCCGACGAGCACGCGCAGCGCGACTGGCGCGCATTGCTGCCTTGGGGCCTTGCGGCGGTGGGCCTGGCCGGTGGCGGCCTGTGGCTGGCGCGCCGCAGCGGCGGCCGCCGCAGCGCAGGAGGTGCAGCATGATGCGCCCGCTGTTGCTCACACTTTTGCTGGCCGCCGCCATGCCCTCCTGGGCCGATGCCGGCCATGACCATGGCGGCCCCGCGCCCGTGGGCAATGCCAACGGCCCGGGCCGCCAGCCCGACGGCAGCGTGTTCCTGCCCAAGCCCGCGCAGCGCCAGATGGCCTTGCGCACGCTGGTCGTGCAGCCCGCCGAACTGCCGCGCACCCTGGAGCTCGCGGGCCGCGTGGTGATGGACCCGAATGCCGGCGGCAAGGTCCAGCCCATGGCTGCGGGCCGCATAGAAGCCGGCCCCAAGGGCCTGCCCGTGATCGGCCAGCGCGTGCGCAAGGGCGAAGTGCTGGCCTATGTCACGGCCGCCACGGCTGCGATCGAACGCTCCAGCCAGGCCGCGCAGATCGCCGAGCTGCGCGCCGCGAAGGCGCTGGCCGACAAGCGCCTGGCGCGCCTCAAGGAGCTGAGCGACACCGTGCCGCGCAAGGAGATCGAGGCCGTCGAGTCGGAAACCGCAAGCCTGTCGGCGCGCATTGCCGCGCTGTCAACGGCCGTGGGCGCACGCGAGGCGCTGGTCGCGCCCGTGTCGGGGGTGATTGCCGCGGCCTACGCCGTTGCGGGTCAGGTGGTCGATGCGCGTGAACTGGTCTATGAAATCGTCGATCCCGCGCAGCTCAACATCGAGGCCCTGGCGTTCGATACCGCGCTGGCGTCCGATGTCGCCAGCGCGCGCATGGTGGCCGGCGGCGAGCGCGTGGAATTGCGCTTTGTCGGCGCCGCGCGTTCGCTGCGCGAGCAGGCGCTGCCCATGGTGTTCCGTGCCCAGGGCGAAGCGCTGGCAACGCTGGCGCTGGGCCAGCCGGTCAAGGTCTTTGTGCGCAGCCGCTCGACGGTCAAGGGCATTGCCGTGCCCGCGGCGGCGCTGCTGCGCAACCCCGCGAACCAGGACATCGTCTGGGTCAAGACCGGGCCCGAACGACTGGAGCCGCGCGTGGTCACGACGGCACCGCTGGACGGCGCCCAGGTGGCCGTGACTTCCGGCCTGCAGGCCGGTGACCGGGTCGCCACGCAAGGCGCGACCCTGGTCAATCAGATCCGCTGACAGGAGCCACTCACATGTTCAAATGGCTTCTCGTCAACAGCCTGGCCAACCGGCTGCTGGTCATCATCGCCAGCGTGGTGCTGATGTTCTACGGCGCGTGGACGCTTTCGCGCACGCCCGTCGACGTCTTTCCCGATCTCAACAAGCCAACCGTCACCGTGATGACCGAGGCCGGCGGCATGGCCGCCGAGGAGGTCGAGCAACTGATCACCTTTCCGCTTGAGACCACGATGAACGGCCTGCCCGGCGTGGAGACCGTGCGCTCCGTGTCGTCCGCGGGCCTGTCCTTCGTCTACATCACCTTCGACTGGAGCACGGACATCTTCCGCGCGCGGCAGATGGTGTCGGAGCGGCTCGCTTCCATGGAGGAGGGCATAGCGCCCGGCGTCGTGCCGCGCATGGGGCCGATCAGCTCCATCATGGGCGAGATCATGCAGATCGCGATTCCCGTCGACACCGGCAAGATCTCGCAGATGGCGGTGCGCGAGTACGCCGACTGGGTGCTGCGCCCGCGGCTGATGGCCGTGCCGGGCGTGGCCCAGGTGATTCCCATCGGCGGCGAAGTGCGCCAGTTCCAGGTGCAGCCCGACACGCGGCGCATGGCGGACCTGGGCATTTCGCATGAGCAGCTCGAAGCCGCGCTCAAGGGCTACTCGTCCAATACCTCGGGCGGTTTTCTCGAACTCAACGGCCGCGAATACCTGATCCGCCACCTGGGCAGAACCTCGCGCCTCGAAGACCTGAGCAATCTCGCGCTCACCGCGAGGAACGGCCAGCCCATACTGCTGCGGCAGATCGCCGAAGTCACGTTTGCTGCGGCGCTCAAGCGCGGCGACGCGGGCTTCGAAGGCAAGCCCGCGGTGATCCTGGGCATACAGAAGCAGCCCACGGCCGACACCATCGCGCTGACGCGCTCCATCGAGCAGGCGCTGGCGGGAATGAACGCCTCGCTGCCCGCGGGCATGGACGCGCCGCGCGTGACCTTCCGCCAGGCCAGCTTCATCGAGGCGTCGATAGACAACCTCAAGTGGAAGCTGATTGGCGCGTCGGTGTTCGTTGCCGCCATCCTGTTCTTCTTCCTGGGAACGCTGCGTCCGACCATCATCGCGCTCACGGCGATTCCGGTGTCGATCTTTCTCACGGCCCTGGTCTTCAAGTATTTCGGCCTGTCGATCAATACCATGACGCTGGGCGGGCTGGCGATCGCCATCGGCGGCCTGGTCGACGACGCCGTGGTCGACGTGGAGAACATCCTGCGGCGCCTCAAGGAAGACCGCGCGCGCCATCCGGGCCAGCGCAGCAACGTGCTGGCGCTGGTCGCGCGCGCGTCGATGGAAGTGCGCTCGGCGATTCTCTACGCCACGGTGATCATCGTGCTGGTGTTCGTGCCGCTGTTCGCGCTGCCGGGCATAGAGGGCCGGCTGTTCATTCCGCTGGGCATAGCCTTCATCGTCTCGACGCTGGCCAGCCTGATGGTGTCGGTCACGGTCACGCCCGTGCTGTCGTACTACCTGCTGCCGACGATGAAATCGCTGGACCATGGCGACACGCGGCTGCTGGCCTGGCTCAAGCGCCAGTACGCGGTGGGACTCACGAGCGTGCTGAACCGCCCCAGGGCCACGCTCGCGGCCGCGGGCGTGGCGGTGCTGCTGGCCATCGCCTCGGTGCCGTTCTTTCCGACGACCTTTCTGCCGCCGTTCAACGAAGGCACGCTGATGATTGGCATCCGGCTCAACCCGGGCGTGACGCTGTCGGAGACTTCGGCGCTGGCGCGCCAGGCCGAAGTGCTGGTCATGCAGGTGCCCGAAGTGACCCATGTCGGGCGGCGCAGCGGCCGCGCCGAACTCGACGAGCATGCCGAAGGCGTGCACGTGAGCGAGCTGGACGTAGGCCTCAAGCCTGCGGGCGAACTCACGCGCTCGATGGCTGAGGTCTCGGCCGACATCCGCGCGCGGCTGGCGAACCTGCCGGCGGCGATTTCAATCGGCCAGCCGATCTCGCACCGCATCGACCACATGCTGTCGGGCGTGCGCTCGCAGATCGCGATCAAGATCTTCGGCGAGGACCTCGACACGCTGCGCGGCCAGGCCGATGCGCTGCGCGCGCGGCTCGCGGCCGTACCCGGCCTGGCCGATCTCGAAGTCGAAAAGCAGGTGCTGGCGCCGCAGATCAAGGTGCGCATCGACTACGCGGCCGCCGCGCAGTACGGCGTGCCCGTGCCCCAGGTGCTGGCGACGCTGCAAAGCCTGGTCGAAGGCGAACGCGTGACGCAGATCGTCGAGGGCGGGCGGCGCTTCGCTCTGGTCGTGAAGCTGCCCGAGGAGACGCGTTCGGCCAACGGCCTCAAGGACATCCTGATCGAGACGCCCACGGGGCGCGTGCCGCTGTCCAAGATCGCGAGCATCGAGGAAGGCGACGGCCCCAACCAGATCAGCCGCGACGATGGCAAGCGCCGCATCGTGCTCTCGGCGAACTCGCAGGGCCGGCCGCTGTCCGACATCGTCGCCGACATGCGCCAGGTGATTGCCGACACGCCGCTGCCCGAAGGCTATTTCGTCACGCTGGGCGGGCAGTTCCAGGCCCAGGAGGAGGCCTCGAAGCTGGTCGGCCTGCTGTCGCTGGTGTCGCTGACGCTGATGTTCATCGTGCTCTACAGCCGCTACCAGTCGACGCGGCTGTCGCTGCTGATCATGGCCAACATCCCGCTGGCCCTGGTCGGCGCGGTGCTGGGTCTGTGGCTTTCGGGCCAGCCGCTGTCTATCGCCGCGCTCGTGGGCTTCATCACGCTGGCCGGCATCTCGGTGCGCAACGGCATTCTGAAAGTCAGCCACTACGTGAACCTGATGCGCCTCGAAGGCGAGGACTTCGATCACAAGATGATCGTGCGCGGCTCGCTGGAGCGGCTCGCGCCCGTGCTGATGACCGCGCTGGTGACGGCGTTCGCGCTGGCGCCGCTGCTGTTCGAAGCCGAGCAGCCGGGCACCGAAGTGCTGCACCCGGTGGCGGTCGTGATCTTCTCGGGCCTCATCAGCGCCACCTTGCTCGACACCTTCCTGACCCCCGCCATGTTCTGGCTCTTCGGCCGTGCGGACGCCGAGCGTCTCATGCAATCCAAAGACGTAGAAGCCCTGTGATTCAACCAACCGAAAGGACTCCCATGAAAACCGCAATTGCCACGCTTTCTCTCGCCATCCTGGCGGCCGGCGCTCCGGTCTTTGCCGCGGGCAACCATGCCCATGACCCCGCGCACGGCGGCGTCGTCGCCGCGGCCAAGGAGGCGGACTATGAACTCGTCGCCAAGGCTGACGTGCTGCAGCTTTATGTCTCCGACCACGGCAAGGCGCGCGACCTGTCCAGGGCCAGCGCCAAGCTGACGCTGCTCGCGGGCAAGGACAAGCAGGAGGCCCAGCTGCTGCCCGCGGGCGACAGGCTGGAAGCCAAGGGCGCGTTCAAGGTGGCGCCGGGCACCAAGGTGGTGGCCGTGGTCACCGATGGCGGCAAGGCGCTGGGCACGGCGCGCTTCACGCTGAAGTAGGCGCGCAGCGCGCGGGCAATGGCGTGCCAGCGGGCATGCGCAACATTGCCACGGCAGAATGCGCCCACGGACCAGGCACCGGCGGTGCCGGTCATTCGCGCCGCCGCGCCTGCCATTGCCTGGATTGCCTGTGTTCCACGTCTACTGCGCCATTGCCTATCTGTTTGTCGTCGCCCGCGTCATCGCGCCTTTGCCCATGCGGGGGCGCTGGCGGCTGCTGGCGGCGGCCGCGCTGCTGCCGGGCGCGCTCTACCAGTTCTGGACGCGCCTGTTCTTCGGCACCATGTTCTCGGCCGAGGTGCCCTACGCCGTTGCCGCGCTGCTGGGCTGGACGTTCTGCAGCTTCGTGCTGCTGCTGGTGTTCACCATCGTCGGCGAAGTGCTGTCCATGCTGTATTGGCTGCTCACGCGCCGCTCTGCCGCTCGCCGCGCTAACCCGCCCAGCGGCACGGCGCGCCGGCTGATCACGCTGGCGCTGGCCTTCGGGCTGGGCGGTTTCGGCTTCATCCAGGCCACGCGCCTGCCCGAAGTGCACCGCGTGGACCTGGCCGTGAAGAACCTGCCCGCCGCGCTCGAAGGCTTCAAGCTGGTGCAGCTCAGCGACCTGCACATCAGCAAGCTGTTCCAGCAGGACTGGGTGCAGGGCGTGGTCGAGCGCACCAATGCCATCGATGCCGATCTGATCGTCGTGACCGGCGACTTCATCGATGGCAGCGTGCAGGCGCGCCGCGACGATGTGGCGCCGCTGGCGCAGCTCCAGGCGCGCCACGGCGTGCTCGGCATTCCCGGCAACCACGAGTACTACTTCGACTACGCTGCCTGGAAAGCCCGCTTCGAGGAGCTGGGCGTGCGCATGCTGACCAATCAGCATGCGGTGGTGCAGCACGGCACGGCGCAGCTGACGGTGGCCGGCATCGCCGATGCCGTGGCCACGCTCTATGGCTATGAAGGCCCCGATCTGCCCAAGGCACTTGCCGGCGCGCCCGCGGATGCGCCTGTCGTGCTGCTGTCGCACCGGCCCGCGGGTGCGGCGCGCAACGCCCAGGCCGGCGTCGCGCTGCAGCTGTCGGGCCACACCCATGGCGGCATGGTGCTGGGCATGGAGCCGGTGTTCGGGCCGCCCAACGAAGGCTATCTGACGCGCGCCTACCGCGTGGGCGACATGCAGCTCTATGTGAGCAACGGCACGGGGCTGTGGATGGGCTTTCCCATACGCCTGGGCATTCCTTCGGAGATCACCGAGTTCGTGCTGACGCGCGCGCAGTAGCGCGGGCCGTGGGGCGCGCGGCATGAATGCGGGTGCGAGAATCCAGCCATTCCCGCGGCGACACAACAGGCTCTCGATGGACATGTTTTCCGATCTCGCTTTTTTCTCCCTGGTGATCAGGCATGGCTCGCTCGCGGCCGCGGCGCAGGAGATTGGCCTGACCCCGCCTTCGGCGAGCAAGCGGCTGTCCAACATCGAGGCGCGGCTGGGAGTGCGCCTGCTCAACCGCACCACGCGCCGCATCAGCCTTACGCCCGAAGGCGAAATCTACGTGAGCGAAGGCGCGCGCGTGCTTGCCGAGATGGAGGCACTCGAGCGCCGCGTCGCGGGCGCGAAGGCGCTGCCGCGCGGCCAGATCAAGCTCAGCGCGACGCTGGGCTTCGGGCGGCAGTTCGTCGCGCCCGCGCTCTCGAAATTCGCGCGCCAGTTTCCCGACGTCGAAGTCCAGCTGCGCCTGACCGACAAGCCCGTCAATCTCGTCGAGCAGGGCCTGGACGCGGTGATTCGCCTGGGAGAGATGCCCGACGCACAGCTCACCGCGCGGCTGCTCGCGCCCAACAGGCGCATCCTGTGCGCCGCGCCTTCCTATCTGCAGCGCGCCGGGGTGCCGCTGCAGCCCGCGGCCTTGCAGCGCCATGCCTGCCTGTTCATCCGCGAAAGCGACGACACCTTCGGCACCTGGCATTTGCGCGCGGGAACGCGCCAGGAAAGCGTCAAGGTGCGCGGACCGCTGAGCAGCAACGACGGCGACTGCGCGCTGACCTGGGCACTCGACGGCCATGGCATCCTGATGCGCTCGCTGTGGGACGCCGCGCCCTACCTGCGATCGGGCCGGCTGCAAGCGGTTCTGACGGAATGGACGCTGCCCGGCGCCGATATCTATCTGGTGTTTCCCAACAGTTCCAATCTGTCGGCGAAAACCCGGGTCTTCGTCGACTTCATGGTCAAGACCTTTGCCCACCACAGGGCGGCAAAGGACGAGTTCCTGGGCTGGTGAAGCCCACCGGTTGACCTGGATCATTGTGTCGTCCAGCGACCCAAAGAAGTAACTTTCGCGATATTGTGGTGGCCGATTGCATCTATACGATGGCGGTCATGACTCCCAGAACGCTTTACCAAAAACTGGTCGACGCGCATACGGTCGCGCGATTGGACGAACAGAACGTGCTGCTGTTCTGCGATCTGCACCTGATGAACGAGTACACCAGCCCCCAGGCTTTCGCCGGACTGCACGAGAAAGGCCGCGGCGTGCCCATGCCCGGGCAGAACGTCGCGGTGGTGAGCCATGTGATTCCCACCGAGCCGGGCACCATACGCGTGATCCGCGATGCCGCGCCCGCGCTGCAGGCGAGCAATCTGAAGAAGAACTGCGAGCGCCACGCGATCCCGCTGTTCGACACCAACGACATGCTGCAGGGCATAGAGCATGTGGTCGCGCCCGAGCACGGAATGATCCGCCCCGGCATGGTGGTGATCTGCGGCGACTCGCACACCACCACCTACGGCGCGCTGGGCGCGCTGGGCTTTGGCATAGGCACGTCCGAAGTCGAGCATGTGCTCGCCACCCAGACCCTGGTCTACCGGCTGGCCCAGGACATGCGCATTCGCATCGACGGCACGCTGCCCGTGGGCACCACGGCCAAGGACCTGGTGCTGATGGTCATAGGCCAGATCGGTGCGCAGGGCGCGCGCGGCCATGTGATCGAGTTCTGCGGCACGGCGCTCGACGACTTGTCGATCGAGGCGCGCTTCACGGTCTGCAACATGGCCGTCGAAGCCGGCGCACGCGGCGCATTGATCGCGCCCGACGCCAAGGCCAGGCAATACGTGCTGGAGCGCGCGCCGGACATCGAGGGCAGCGTGCGCGACGCGGCGCTTGCGCATTGGGACACGCTGTTCTCCGACGAAGGCGCGCCATTCCATATCGAGCACTGCTTCGACGCCAGCGACGTCGCGCCGCATGTGACCTGGGGCACCAGCCCCGACCAGGTGGTGCGCATCGACGGCCGCATTCCCGAGCCCGATGACCAGCCCGCGGTCCCGCTGCGCCGCAGCACCGAGCAGGCGCTGCGCTACACCGGCCTGGCCGCGGGCGCGGCGATAGAAGGCACGCCCATCCAGCATGTGTTCATAGGCTCGTGCACCAATGCGCGCATCGAAGACCTGCGCGCCGTGGCACGCGTGGTCGAAGGCCGGCAGGTGGCCAGCGGCGTGCGCGCCATGGTCGTGCCGGGCTCGGGCGCGGTCAAGCATATGGCCGAGCAGGAAGGCATCGCCAAGATCCTCCAGGATGCGGGCTTTGAGTGGCGCGCGCCCGGCTGTTCCATGTGCCTGGCGATGAACGGCGACATCCTGGAGGCCGGCGTGCGCTGCGCTTCGACCACCAACCGCAATTTCGAAGGCCGCCAGGGACGCGGCGCGATCACCCATCTGATGAGCCCGGCAATGGCCGCGGCCGCCGCGCTCACGGGCGCGATCACCGACGTTCGCCGACTGGAGTCCGCCCATGCGTAAGCAACATATTCTTTCCGGCAAGGCTGCCGCATTGCCGATCGAAAACCTCGACACCGACCAGATCATGCCCAAGCAGTTCCTGCACGGCATCGACAAGGCCGGGCTGGCCAAGGGCCTGCTGTATGACCTGCGCTTCGACGCGCAGGGCCGCGCGCGTGAAGACTTCGTTCTCAACCGGCCCGAGCGCGCGGGCACCGAGATCCTGGTCGCGGGCGCGAACTTCGGCTGCGGCTCCAGCCGCGAGCACGCGGTCTGGGGCCTGCAGCAGTTCGGCATCCAGGCCGTGATCGCGCCGAGCTTCGGCGAGATCTTCTACTCGAACGCGATGAACAACCAGCTGCTGCTGGTGATGCTGCCCGAAGCCGACATCGCGGCGATGATGGCCGATGCCCAACGGCTGGAGACCGCGGAGATGGCGATCGATATAGAGAACCTGCGCGTGCGCAGCGCGAGCGTCGACGCGGGCTTTGCGCTGTCGGCGCGCCATCAGCGCATGCAGCTCGAAGGCCTGGACGTGATCGGCCTGTCGCTGACCTATGAGCAGCAAATCCAGGCCTTTGCCGCGCGGCATTGGCAGGCCCAGCCCTGGGTCAAGGATGTGGCGGCGCACACCCGGGCGCGGCTGGGCTGAGCCCTGGTGGGCTGGCATGATGCACGCATGACTCCAGCCACCCAACTGACCATAGACCTCGGCGGCATCACCCAGAAGGCCCAGATCCTTGCAGCGCTAGGCGCCGTGCTGTGCCTGGGCGGGCCCGATGGCAATCATCCGGTGCGTCCCGGTGAGGACCGGGGCTGGGGCATGAACTGGGACGCGCTGTTCGACTGCCTGTTGAACCTGCATTCGGGCGGCATATGGGGAACGGCGCCGCGCCTGGCCTTTCCTGTGAAGCTGACGTTCGCCCACGCCCAGCCGCTGGCCCGCGCCAATCCGCAGGCATTTGCCATATTGCGTGACATCCTGGAGCAGACGCGCGCCGCATACGCCAGGCAGAACCGGCAATTTGACTTCGAACTTGTCGCCCTGGCGTAAGGCAGGGCGACAGGATATGGGTACGATGCAGCGCATGCCGCCGGGCGCAACATGGCCCGGTGCCACTGAAGCAATTCGTGGCAATCAATGACGTATCTGCGGGCGGGGCAACTGCCTGGCAAGCAACCCATCAAATATGGACACCCGTTCCTCCGTGCGCGGCCTGGCCGCGCTGACCTTCGCGCTGACGCTGAGCCAGTTCTTCCGCAGCTGCCTGGCCGTCATGGCGCCCGAAGTGCAGAGCGATCTGCAGCTGTCGCCCGCGGGCTTCGGCCTGCTGTCGTCGTGCTTCTTTCTGTCCTTCGGCATCGCCCAGATTCCCGTGGGCATGGCGTTCGACCGCTACGGCGTCGGCGCGCCCACGCGCTGGCTGCTGTCGCTGGGCGTCGTCTCCGCGGGCCTGTTCGCGCTCGCGCCCAACGGGCCCACGGCAATGCTCGCCCAGGTGGGGCTGGGCCTGGCCTGTGCGCCGGTCTTCATGGGGCTGATGCATTTCGCGGCCCAGGTCCTGCCGCCCCACCAGTTCGCGACCTCGGTCAGCCGGGCCAACGCGGCGGGCATGCTCGGCGCGCTGTGCGCGACCGCGCCGCTGGGCTGGGCCATACACGCTTTCGGCTGGCGCGCGCCCATTTTGGCGGCTGGCGTGCTGATGGCCGTGGCCTGCTGGCTGGTGGCGGCCCAGGTCAGGGACAGCGGCAATGTCCACGCGCAGGAAGAGGGTCTGGGCGCGATGCTGGGCGCCAGCGGTCGGCTGCTGTTCATTCCCGCGCTCTGGACGCTGATTCCCATGTGCATGGCCCTGGCCGTGGGCACGACCTTCCGCAATTCCTGGGGTGGCCCCTATCTGGCCGATGTGTTCGGCCTGAGCGCGGGCGCGCGCGGACTGGCGCTGGCCGTGCTGAGCCTGGCGGCCATCTGCGCCGCGGCCGCGCTGCCCTGGTTCGTGCACCGCTTCGCGGTACGGCAAACCGTGCTGGCCTGGGCGCTGGCCGCGTTGACCGCGGGCGGCGCGCTGGTGCTGCTGCCCGGCGCGGGCGTGCTGCTGGACATCCCGCTGCTGGCGATGCTGGCCAGCATAGGCGTGCTCCATCCCCTGGTCATGGCCCATGGCCGGCTGCTGCTCGCGCCCGAAGTGCATGGGCGCGGCCTGGGCCTGCTCAATACCTTCGTGTTTCTCGGCTCGGCGGCCGCGGCCTGGATCTTCGGGCTGATCGCCGATGCGAACCTTGCCAGCGGCGCGGCGCCGGTCGCCGCCTATACGCGGATCTTCGGCTTTGCCTGTGCCATGGTGCTGGTCGGGGTGGCGGCCTATATGCTCAGTCCGTCGATGGCGCGCGTTGCGGCGGGCGGCGCCAAGCCCGCGGCCTGAGTTTCTTGAATCGAAGTTATCTAGGAGGACGGACAAGATGAATGGTGCAAAGAGCCTGGTGAAGACATTGCTGGCCGCGGGGGTGGACACCTGCTTTGCCAATCCCGGAACAAGCGAGATGCACTTTGTCGCGGCGCTCGACCAGGTGCCCGGAATGAAATGCGTGCTGGGGCTGCAGGAAAACGTGGTCACGGGCATGGCCGACGGCTACTACCGCATCGCGCGCAAGCCCGCCTGCACGCTGCTGCACTGCGGCCCGGGCCTGGCCAACGGCATGGCCAACCTGCACAACGCGCGCCGCGCGCGCAGCGGCATCGTCAATATCGTGGGCGACCAGGCGATCTATCACCGGCCGTTCGACGCCGCGCTGACCGCGGACACCACGGGCATGGCGCAGACCGTTTCCGCCTGGGTGCGCACCAGCACCCGCAGCGCCGATCTGGGCCGCGACGCGGCCGAGGCGGTGCGCGCCGCCCAGGTCTATCCGGGCCAGGTCGCGACGTTGATCCTGCCGGCCGATGTGTCGTGGGAAGAGGGCGGCGTCGTCGCTGCGCCGTTCGATGTGCCGGCGGCGCCCGCAATCGACGCCGCTGCCATAGAGCAGGCCGCGCGCACGTTGCGCGACCAGCGCGATGTACTCATTCTCCTGGCCGGTCCCGGCGTGCTCGCCGAAGCCCAGGCCCTTGCCTGGCGCGTCGCCAGCGCGACCGGCGCGGCCGTGATGGCCAGCTATTCGTCGTCGCACCTGGCGCGCGGCCGCGGCCGCAAGCAGCTCGAGCGCGTGCCTTATGTCATGGACCTGGCCATCAAGGCGCTGGACCGCTTCAAGCACATCATCCTGGTGAACGCCACCGAACCCGTGGGCTTCTTCGGCTATCCCGGCATGCCCTCGACCCAGGCCAATCCTCAGGCGCAGTTTCACGTGCTGTCGCGCCCCGACCAGGACGCGGTCGAAGCGCTGCGCGGCCTGGTCCAGGCGCTGGGTGCGCCCGAGGTCGCCATTCCCGATCCCGGCCCGCGCCCCGAGGCCGCGCGCGGCGCGCCCACGCCCGAAGGCCTGGCGCAGACGCTGGCCGCGCTGATGCCCGACAACGCCATCATCTCGGATGAAAGCGTCTCCTACGGCCGCGGCTTCTACAAGTTCACGCACGCTGCTCCGGCGCACGACTGGCTGCACCTGGCCGGCGGGGCGATCGGCGACGGCATGCCCGTGGCCACGGGCGCGGCGCTGGGTGCCAACAAGCAGCGCCGCGTCATCAACCTGCAGGCCGACGGCTCGGCCATGTACTCGCTGCAGTCGCTGTGGACCCAGGCGCGCGAGCAGCTGCCCGTGACCACCATCATTCTCAACAACAGCAAGTACAACATCCTGATCGGCGAGTACGCCAACGTGGGCGCGACCCCGGGCGCGACCGCGATGAGCATGCTCGACCTGGGCAATCCCTCCATCGAATGGACCAAGCTGGCCAACGGCATGGGCGTGGAGGCGGCGCGCGCGACGACGCTCGATGAGCTGGCGGTGCTGATGCAGGCCAGCTTCGCGAAAAGCGGGCCGTTCCTCATCGAGCTGATGATCTGAGGCGCGCGCGGCCCGGCCAGGGCTTTATGCCTTTGCCGCCGCGAGAAAGGCCTGGGCCTGGGCCGGTCGGGTGAGTTCGGTCCACTGCAGGTGCGCGAATTCGGGCTGCGCGCGCAGCGCTGCGAACTTGCGCTGGTTGCTCGCATAGGTGGTCCAGGACCAGCGCAGTATCGAGTCCTTCGACAGGAATGCCATGCGCAGCGACTCGCGGTTGTCCTGGAACAGCCGGGTGCGCAGCAGGCCGCGGCTCAGCGTGCGCCACAGCACGCGCGAAAACACCGTGAAACGTCCGTAGTTGAGCCAGACCACATGCGTGGCGTGCGGCCAGAGCTCGTCGCGCACGGCGCTGTAGTTGCCGTCGGCGACCCAGCGTTTTCCCTGGGTCGCCGCCGCCACCGAGCGTTTGAACTGCTCGGGGTGTACGGCCTGCCAGCCAGGCCCCCAGTAGTGGGCGTCAAGCTCGATATGGGTGGCGTCCGTGGCGGCCGCCAGGGCTTGCGCGAACGTCGACTTGCCCGCGCCGCTTGTGCCTATCACCAGATAGCGCATTCCTGTGCGGCGCGCTGGAATCAGACCGCCATCGGTGCCGTGATATGCGCGTGGTGCTGATAGCCTTCAAGCGTGAAGTCCGAAGGCTCGACCTTTTCCAGCCATTCGGGTTCGTACTTGCCCGTGACCGCGTAGTCGGGAATGCGCTCGGACAGCACCAGCTTGGGGGCTTCGAACGGTTCGCGCGTCAGCTGCTCCTTGAGCATGTCCACATGGTTTTCGTAGATGTGGGCGTCGCCGATGAAATACGTGAACCAGCGCGGCTTGTAGCCTGTGAGGCGGCCCACGAGATGCAGCAGCGCCGCGCCTTCGGTCAGGTTGAAAGGCGTGCCCAGGCCCACGTCATTGCTGCGGATGTAGAGGCACAGCGAAATCTCGCCCTTGGACTTGTCGACCAGGAACTGGTAGAGCAGATGGCAGGGGGGCAGGGCCATTTCCTCGAGCTGGGCCCAGTTCCAGCCGTGGAACAGGATGCGGCGGTTGCCCGGGTCCTTGACGATGGTGTCCAGGCACTGGCGCAGTTGGTCAATGGCCTTGTACATCAGCACGCCCGACTGCCCGCCGGGCGCGGCTTCCAGCATGCCGATCTGCTGATAGCCCTTGGCCAGCGCATCGGCGACCTGGGCCTGGCCCTGAGGTTGGTTGGTGTCAATCAGCTTGTAGGCCGGCCACTGGCGCCACTGCACGCCGTAGACCGAACCCAGATCGTCTTCCTGCAGGCGGTAGGGGTTGGCCAGCCACTGCGCGTTCTCGTTGGCGTTCTGGTCCCAGACCTTGCAGCCCAGGGCGCGGAAATCGGCGGCGCTGCGGTAGGCGCGCATGAAGCCCACGAGTTCGCCCACGGCCGACTTGAAGGCCAGCTTCTTGGTCGTGACCGCGGGAAAGCCCTGCTGCAGGTCGAAGCGCAGCATCGCTCCGGGCAGGCTCAGGGTGCGAACGCCCGTGCGGTTGTCTTGCCAACTGCCGTTGTCAAAGATGTTCTGGACGAGGTCGAGATACTGTTTCATAGGGCGTGATCGTAGCGCAAGCGAGCGTTCGGCGATGGCCGCTGTTTCAATGTCCTGAGGCCGCTCGCGCCACGTTCACTGACGCGACCGCCGACCAAGGTCGCGGTGCGCAAAGCTAAAGTGGAACAGCAAGGCCTACTTTCACCCGCTGCATGGCAATGTGGGTTTTGAAGGTCTTCACGTTGCCGGGTTCAAAGAACATTTGCCGGGTCAATTGCTCGTACTCACTCATGTCCTTCACATTCAAGATGAGCAGGAAATCGAAGTCCCCGGTGACGTAGTACACCTGCTGTACCTGCCTGCAGTCCGCGAATCGCGCTTTCATTGCATCCAACAAATCCAATCGCTCATTCTCCACGGTCACCTGGACAATGACTGTGATGGGGCGCCCGACGGCTGCAGGGGCGACAAGCGCAACCGTCGATTCGATCACGCCGGCCTGCTCATAAGCCGAAATTCTTCGGTTCACCGCAGACGCGGAAAGGTTCACCGTGTCGGCCAATGTCCGCTGCGGGGATTTCGCATCTTGCTGCAACAGATTGAGCAGCTTTACGTCGTACGAATCAAGTTCCATCTTTTTGGGGTCGTAAATGAGAGAAAGCAACGGAAAGCAACAGTGTTGCGTTGCAACCCATTTTATGGGTTAGATCATCCGTGTGTTGCGCATTAAAGTTTCGCTTACGCGCTCACTGAAGGGCGAACCCAAAGCGAGGATTTATGTTGCATGTGAACAAGGCGGCCCAGCGGACTCCATATCCACCGGAACTGCAGAGCCTTATGTCGGTGAAGACCGCGCTTGAAGGACAAGACTGGATCGGAAATTGGTCTGGCCTCCATCGGGGCGCCACGCCGCTCTACGAAATGCCGGGCTTGGCGCGCCACTTGGGCGTCTTCCAGGTGTATGTGAAGGACGAGTCGGTGCGGTCTCCGCTGGGAAGCTTCAAGGCTCTGGGGGCACCGCTGGCACTGGCCAGGCTGATTCTTCGGTTGCACTCCGAAAAGAAGTTCGACCCCCGGGGGCTGTTCGCCGGTGCGTATCAGGAAGCACTGAGACCTCTGACCGTCGTCAGCGCAACCGACGGAAACCACGGCAAGGGACTCGCCGCAGCCGCCATGACCATGGGCTGTGGCTGCATCATCGTGCTGCACGCCAATGTCAGCCTCGAGCGGGAACAGGCCATCGCGCAGTTCGGGGCGAAGATCGTCCGAATTGCAGGCAACTACGATGAATCCGTCGCGGAGGCGGCGCGGTTGGCACAGCAAAACGGCTGGCATGTCGTTTCGGATACCTCCTATGAGGGCTACGAGGATGTTCCGCGCGACGTGATGCAGGGCTACGGGATCATCGCCGCCGAGCTATGCGAGCCGGATGCTCCAGTCTTCACCCATGTATTCCTGCAAGGGGGCGTAGGTGGGTTGGCCGCGGGAATTTCAAGCTACTTGTGGGAGAAGTTCGGGAGCCAGCGTCCCGACTTCGTGGTAGTCGAGCCCGAGCAGGCCGACTGTCTGATCCAGAGCGCAATTAGCGGGCAGCCAGCCAAGGCGACCGGGTCAGTCGACTCAGTCATGGCCGGCCTCGCGTGCGGCGAGACGTCACCCCTGGCCTGGCGATTCCTCGCGACGACGGTGGATACCTTCGTCACGATTCACGACGAGGACGCGATTGCCGCCATGCGCTTGCTGGCGCACGGCTCATACGGCGATTGCCCCATTGAAGCGGGCGAGTCCGGAGTCGCAGGGCTGGCCGGCCTGCTGGAGCTGATGGCGAGTCCGGATGCGGCAAAGAACGCGAAGCTGACCAGCGCATCCCGTGTGCTGGTCATCAATACGGAGGGCGCCACGGCTCCGGAGATGTACCGATCCTTGCTTGGGGTGTCCGCAGCAGAGGTTCTGGAGCGTCAGCGCGAGTGGAAAACGGCCCATCTGAATGTCAATGCGTCGGCCGGTTGAGGCGGGCCAGATCCCAATCCCTAACTTCATAGGAACAGCCATGAATAGCAGTCATCTCAGCAGATTTCTTGCAGTAGCTTTCGCTTTTTCGGCAGGCTTGGCCCATGCGCAGGAGAGTAATGGAACCGTTCGACTTCTCGTCGGCTACTCGGCTGGCGGTGCGCTCGATAACGTCGCACGGGCTGTCGCGGAGCGGCTGCGAGAAACGCTCAAACAGCCTGTCATCGTGGAGAACAAGCCGGGTGCCACACAGCGCTTGGCGCTCTCCGAGGTCAAGCGTGCGAAGGCGGATGGGCTCACGCTTATCCTGTCCAACAATGCCCCGTTCACCATTTTTCCGTATATCTATCCCAAGCTGGAATTCGATCCCCACAAGGATTTCACGCCCATCGGAAAGGTGGCCAACTTCGACCTCGGCATCACCGCCGGACCTGCGGCTCCCGCTGGCGGGTTGAAAGAGTTCTTGGCCTGGGCAAAGGCGCGTCCCGGTGAAGCCGCGTACGCCACGTCCGGCGCTGGAACCATGTCCCACTTTGTGGGCATCTTGCTGAGCAAGGCTGGCAACGTGCAGCTCAACCATGTCCCATACAAGGGTGGCTCGCAATCACTGCTTGATGTCACAAGCGGGCAGCTTCCCATTGCCATCGACACCATCCTCGAATCGCTTGAGATGTACAAGGCGGGAAAAGTCCGGATGCTGGCGACCACAGGTGCGACTCGAAGCGGCATCCTGCCGGGCGTTCCGACGTTGAAGGAGCAAGGCTATGACGTTGTGGCAGAGGGATTCGTAGGAATCTATGGACCGGCGAACATGACGGCGGACAAGGTTCAAAGAATCACCCGCGCGTTGAACGAAGCGCTGCAAAGTCGCGACGTTCAAAAGAGGATCGAGGCTGCGGCGATGAGCCCGGCCTATGCCTCCCCGTCGGACTTCCTCGCAATGCAGAGCGCCGCAGCTGCCAAGTGGAAGGAAGTCATTCAAGCGAGTGGCTTCACTGCTGAGTGAAATTCAGCGGCAGGAGTGCCACAACCCGAGACTTCTGCTGCATTCAACTGAAGACCCAACCTCATCATGAACACCGATTCGACCTACCAAAAGTTCATTGCCGGCCTGACCTCGTTTCGCCGCGACATTCACCAAAATCCAGAGTTTGGCTTCGAGGAGACTAGGACCGCACGGCAGGTCGCGGCGCTGTTGAAAGCGAGTGGGCTGGAAGTCTGCGAGGGAGTCGGTGGCACAGGGGTGGTTGGCACCCTCAGCAAGGGGGCAGGTTCCCGGTCCATCATGTTTCGAGCGGACATGGACGCCCTCAAGATTGAGGAGGAGAAGACAGCTGCGCGCCAGCACGTGTCCGCAAGAGACGGCTACATGCACGCTTGCGGACACGACGGCCATACAGCGATGCTCATTGGCGCAGCGCAGCAGCTCGCGGCGGATGGCGGCTTTGATGGGACGGTGCATTTCGTATTTCAGCCCGCCGAAGAATGGGGTAGGGGCATGCTCGCCATGCTGGACGACGACCTGCTGCGGCGTTTTCCTGCGAGCGAGGCTTACGCTTTGCATAATGCGCCGGGAGTCGCGATTGGAAAGTTTGAAACCTGCGGCGGAGCCTTTCGTTCCGCAGAGGACAATTTCGAAATCACCATCCAAGGCAAAGGCTGTCATTCTGCGCGGCCTCACCAAGGGCGCGATGCCCTGGTGGCGGCCGCCGCGGTCATCACCGCCCTGCAGACCGTGGTGTCGCGCGTCATCCAGCCGGGCAAGCCCGCCGTAATCTCCTGTACCGATATGACGACGTCTGGCACTCGAAATGTGAGCACGGGCACCGTGGTCATTTCTGGCGATTGCCGCTCCTTCAGTCCCGACGTCAGCGAACTCATAGAGACAGAGATGCGCAGAGTCGTGGAGGGGGTCGCGGCGGCCCATGGATGCGCGGGGAGGCTTGACTATTCCAGGGTGTTTGTTCCCGCGGTGAACGACGAAGCGCTGGTGGAAGAGCTCACGCGCATTCTCGGCGATGAGTTTGGTGGCGATGCCCTGAATGCAAAGGCCCTGGCGAACACGGCTTCGGAAGATTTCGGCCAACTGATTGCCCGAATTCCGGGCTGCCTGGTGAACATCGGCAACGGCAACAGCGCGCCATTGCACAACCCCGCCTATGACTTCTGCGACGAGGCCATTCCGTTCGGCGTCAGGTTCTTTGTAGCCATCTGCCGCGACCGCCTCAAAGGCTGAGGTAACGAAGCGCTGCAGCTTCGGACTTCAACCTTCCAACAATGCAGCTGACTCATGCGTTGCTGACCATGCGTTCTTCTTGAAAGGTGTACAGATGTCCAAAGGGTATTGGGTGGCAACATACCGTTGCATTGTCGACCCTGCAAAAGTAGCCGAGTATGTCCGGCTGGCGGGGCCTGCGTTCAGGGCCCACGGTGGCCGCTACGTGGTGCGCGGCACACCTTGTCTAGCCTATGAAGCAGGCTTGCTTGAGCGGACCGTGGTTCTTGAATTCGATAGCGTCGACGCGGCCATCAAAGCCCATGACAGCGAGACCTACCAGCGGGCTCTTGAAGCCTTGGGCGATGGTGCGGTGAGGGACATACGCATTGTCGAGGCAGCCGGCTTGTAGGCGCTGGTTCCAGGCGGACACTGCACGAGACTGTGGGCGCCACACTGCTTCTTGTGCAGCTCGCGGCCACGGTCTGCGTCTAGCTTGCCTGAAAGCAGGATGTCCATTAGACAGACGCGCATGCCGGTCCGAGCGTAGCGCGTAGCATTGTGCATTCGGGAAAACTTAGGATCGAACGCCATGGCGGCACAGCAGCAAAAGCCGACGACACAGGGCTTGGAGATACTCACGCATATACCGGCCCGTTTGAAAAAGGCAGTGGAGCGGCTGCGATCAGTTGTGGCGGCCGGTGATCGCGCCGAGGGCGTTTCAGGCCTCGGTTTCGGTTATGGCAGCGTGCATTGGTACCACGAGACCGAACGCCTGGGTCCGATCGACGCCAAGATTTTCGTGTACTTGGTGGTGAGCGGAACCGCCCAGGTTTCGGGTGTGAATCCAGCGGTGGAGTATCTGCCGGGTCAGTGCTTGCTTTCGGCCTCCGTGAAGAAAGTGGCTGCGCATGTCGATTTCCTCGTTGGTTTCGAGGGCCATCATTCAGGTCTGCGACTTGATTTCACCGTGGAGGAGGTGGTCTCGGTGCTGCTCGAAATGGAGGTCAACGTGAACACCGCCGCTTTGGCGAATTCGGCATCGGATGCTGCGGGCGAGGATGCACATCTGGCCTTTCTTGAGCTTGCCTCGCGGATTGCTGATCTGTCGAACCGTGGGCAGGCGAGCAAATTTTTGGCCAGGCATCTGAAGCGAGAGCTGGTCTATCAGATCGTCATGGGCCCCCACGGCAAGTCGTTCGTGGACGACATCATAGGAATCAGCAATTCACAGGACATTTTCTGCACGAATGACTGGATCAAGAGCAATTACAAGTCGGCATTCGCCGTCGATAAGCTGGCTCGGAGCTTGAACATGAGCCTGGCCAGTTTCCATCGGAAGTTCAAGGCGGCCATCGGCATGGGGCCGCTTCAATGCCAGAAACAACTGCGTTTGGTCGAAGCGCGCAGGTTGATGCTGGATGAAGGCCACAGCGTTACCGACGTTGCCCTCGAGGTGGGTTACGAGAGCATGTCCCAGTTCAGCCGGGAGTACAAAAGGATGTTCGGCCTTCCTCCGCAGCGCGACATACAGGAGCTTCGCGCGCAGACAGCACAGGCTTGAGCGCAGATATCGGAAATTTCATGAAAAGTTGAGAGGATTGTGCAAGCCGGTATCAGAAGCAGGCAAGCAAATTTCTTCTCGAAAAAAGAACATTGGTGGCTTGCATCAGCAAGTGCTGATCACGTCCTTCGGGGCGCTTTCAATGTTCTTTTTTGAGGTATCACCATGTCGATGATGAAGGCGGTGCAGGTGCCCGCAGCAGGCAAGCCAATGGAGCTTGTGCATATCCCCATCCCCGAGCCCAAGGCCGGGCAGGTCTTGATTCGAGTCCAGGCCTGTGGTGTGTGCCGCGGAGAGGCAAAAATCGTCGAGGGCTGGGCGAGCTCCTACCCACGCATTCCTGGCCACGAGGTGGTCGGCACCATTGAAAAGCTTGGTCAATTCGTATCGAAGTGGAAGTTCGGCCAGCGGGTCGGTATAGGCTGGGACGGCGGCCACTGCAGCGGCCACCACCACACGACGGCGTTGACGATGGACGGCGGCTACGCCGAATTCATGGTCGCCAACGAGGACGCCCTGGTGCTCATTCCTGCGGACATGTCGTCGGCCGAGGCCGCTCCCATTCTTTGTGCCGGCGAGACCGTGTTCAGCGCCTTGCGCAACAGCGCCGCGAGGGCTGGCGATACGGTGGCCATCTCCGGTATCGGCGGTCTCGGGCATCTCGCTATTCAGTACGCCAAGAAGATGGGTTTCCGAGTGGTTGCCATCTCTAATGGTCGGGACAAGGAGAAGCTGGTCCGCGAGCTGGGAGCGCATCACTACATCGACGCGTCCAAGGAAGATGTGGGCCGCAAGCTCATGGAGATGGGCGGTGCGAAGGTCATCCTGGCTACGGCCCCGAATGGCAAGGCCATCAACCGCCTCATTCCTGGTATGGGCAAAGACGCGGAACTCATCATCGCTGCCGTCTCGGACGAAGACCTCGGCTTGTCTGCCATGGACTTTCTCAAGGGGCCAAACACCATCCGCGGCACATTCACCGGCAAAACTGAAGAGCTGGGCGCCGCGCTGCGCTTCAGCGTTCTGGCCGATGTGCGTCCGATGATCGAGGTGTTCCCTCTTGAGAATGCGCATGAGGCCTTCGACAAGATGATGGCCGCCCAGACCAACTTCCGCGCCGTCATCACCATGACGCAGTGAGGCCGGGCGAGCAGTCGTCCTCCTCGCAAGTGCTTTCCAGTCCGGTAGCCGCTGCGTCGCTGGCGCCACACGGTGTCTAGCCGTGCCATTAATTTATCCCCAAGGTTCAGGAAATGAAGAAGATTCTTTCCGGCGTGGCCATTGCCATCGCCGCAGGCGCCGCTCAGCCGGTATTTGCTCAAACCAGCGCCACGGTGCTGACGGAAGCAGTGATCGACAGGCTGAGCGAGGCCGCATGGCAAGAGGCCAAGAAGCAAGGCGTGGACATCAGTGTCTCGTTCGTCGACGAAAAAGGCTGGCCGCTGTACTTCAAGCGCTACGGCGATGCCATGCTGATCACCACGGTTCTCGTGCCCAACAAGGCGTACACCGCTGCGGTGCTGCGCATGCCTTCAGGCGACCTGGCGAAGTTGACGCAACCTTCCCAGCCGCTCTATGGGATCAACACAGTTGATCCACGCGTTGTTCTGTTCGCTGGCGGCTACCCGCTGTTCGCGCAGGGCAAGCTCATAGGGGCCTTCGGCGTTGGCGGTGGCAACTGGGACCAGGACGAGAAGATTGGGCAAAGCGTTCTAAAGGCCTTCGACGCAGAGATCAAGTAAAGCACCACGCGGCATCATTGCCGCGACAGCCGGCGCGAAAGCCACGACAGCGGCAGGCAGATCAGCAGATAGAACAGTCCGACAAAGCAATAGACCTCGACGAAATAGGGCCGCCAGGCCGTATCGGCGACCACGGTCTTGGCCGCGGCCAGCACATCGAACACGCCTATGATCGCCACCAATGATGTGTCCTTGACTGCGCCGACAAACACGCCCAGCGCGGCCGGCGCGGCCAGCACGCGTGCCTGGGGCAGCACCACGCAGGCCAGCACCGTGGCCGGGCGCATTCCCAGCGCCCGGGCTGCCATGGCCTGGCTTTGCGGCACGGCCTGCAGCGCGCCGCGCAGCACTTCGGCCAGCATGCCGCCGGTGTGCAGGACGATGGCGAACAGCGCGAGCTGGAACTTGGCGCTCGACCAGTCGCCGCCGACAAGGATAGGAATCCAGAACGAGGCCACGAGCAGCTGCACCACCAGCGGAATGCTGCGCACCGCGTCTACCAGCGCGAGCGCGGGCCAGCGCAGCCAGCGCCGCGGGCTGCGGCGCAGCAGCGCCAGCGCCACGGCCAGCGGCAGGGCCAGCAGGATGGCGCTCAGCGCCATGGCCAGCGTCGCCAGCAGCCCGCCCCAGGCGACCACGGGCAGCGCGGGCCACAGCCCCATGCCGCCGGCCAGCACCAGCACCACGGCAATACCCGCGGCAAACACCAGCGCCGCGCGCCGGCGCGAGGCCAGGCGCGGCAGCAACAGCAGCACGATCACGGCGGCCAGCAGCGCACAGGCCAGCGCGGCCTGGGGGCGCTGTTCGGGCGCTATGGTGCCAAAGGTCAGCAGCGGCGCGTTGTAGCTCACCACGGCCCAGCAGGCGCCCGCGGCCGGGGCGCAGGCATCGGCCGTGCCGGTCCAGACCGCATCGAGCAAGGCCCATTGCAGGCCGCGCCACAGCAGCCACAGCGTGGCCGCGGACAGCAGCAGCGTCAGTGCGGCGCGCGCGCGCCCGCGCCACAGCCCTGCGGCGTCGAACGCCGGCAGGCGCAGCACCTGGCCCAGGCGCAGCGTTCCCGCGCCGTCTACGCTGTAGCGGTTGACATGGGTGTTGTAGCGTGCGATTGCCCAGGCCAGCAGCGTGCCCAGCAGCACATAGAACGCCATGGCCAGCGTCATGCCTTCGATGGCGCGGCCAGTCTGGGTGATGGTGGTGTTGATGATGGCCATCAGCTCCTGGTAGCCGATGGCAATGGCCAGCGTGCTGTTCTTGATCAGCATCAGGCATTGATTCGCATAGGGCGGCACGGCCACGCGCACCGCATAGGGGTAGATGACATGGCGCGCCAGCGTGGCGCCGTTCATCCCCAGGGCCTTCCCCGCGTTGACCTGGCCCACGGGCACCGCCAGCACGCCGCCGCGCACCACGTCCGAAATGAATACCGCATGGAAGATCGTCAGGCCCAGCAGCAAGGTGGTCAGCTCGGGGCTCAGGCTCCAGCCGCCACGCAGGCCCAGTCCCGCGAGCCGCGGCAGGTCCCAGTGCAGCGCCGAGTAATCCTGCACGGCAATGACCCACAACAGCGCCAGCCCGGCAAACACCGCGGCCTGGGGCCGGCTGCGCCGCCACAGCGCGGCGCAAGGCAGCAGCAGCCACAGCGGCCACCAGACCGCGCCTTGGAGCAGCGGCAGCGCCAGGCCGCGATTCGACAGGTAGATGCCGGGCAGCGGCTGCCAGGCTTCGCGCACCACGGGCAATTGCAGCAGCAGCGCGTACCACATGAACATCTGCAGCAGCACCGGCGTGTTGCGTATGGGCTCGACCAGGCAGGCCAGCACGCGCGCCAGCAGCGGGTGGCGCGACAGCCGCAGCACGCCCAGCAGCAGGCCCAGCGCCGTGGCCAGGGGAATGGCGATGGCGGCGACGGTCAGGGTGTTGACCAGGCCGGCAAGCATCAATTGCCAGTAAGGGTGTTCGGCCGTCACCGTCCACAGGCTTTCGGCAATCTGAAAGCCGGCGCGCTGGCCGAGGAAGCTGAAGTCCAGCATGAAAAATAGTGCGGCCCGGGCGCCTTGTCAGCGCCCGGGCCGCAGCCTGTACTGGATTATTGGAAAGGCGGAGCGTAGAGCAGGCCGCCCTTGTTCCACAGCGCGTTCTGGCCGCGCTCGAGCTTGAGCGGCGTCTTCAGGCCCACGTTGCGGTCCCAGATCTCGCCGTAGTTGCCCACGGCCTTGATCACGTTGTAGGCCCACTTGTCGCCCAGGCCGAAGCTCTTGCCAATGCCCGCATCCAGGCCCAGCAGGCGGCGCACCTGCGGGTCCTTGCTGGCGCTGAAGCTGTCGACGTTCTTCGAGGTGATGCCCAGCTCCTCGGCCGTGACCACCGCATGCACCGTCCACTTGACGATGTCCACCCATTGCGTGTCGCTGTCGCGCACCCAGGGGCTCAGCGGCGACTTGTTGACGCGCTCGGGCAGGATCACGAAATCGTCGGCATTGCCGGCGCGCGACGAGCGGCTCGCGGCCAACGTCGAGGCATCGGACAGATAGACATCGCAGCGGCCCGCGTAGAACGCCTTCTCGAGTTCCACCAGGTTTTCGATCACCACCGCGCGGTACTGGATCTTGTGCGTGGCAAACCAGTCGACGAGGTTTTGCTCGTTGTTGGTTCCGGGCTGCACGCAGACCTGGGCGCCGTCGAGGTCCTTGGCGCTCTTGACGCCCAGCTTCCTGGGCACCATGAAGCCCTGGCCGTCATAGAAGACGATGGCCGGCGCCGTGACGTTCATGCCCGCGTCGCGGCCCGAAGTCACCGTGGTGTTGCGGTTGAGCACATCGATCTCGCCCGATTGCAGCGCGGGAAAGCGCTGCTGCGAGCTCAGCGGAACGTAGCGCACCTTGTCGGGTGCGTTGAGCACGGCCGCGGCCAGCGCCTTGCAGAAGTCCACATCGAGGCCGCTCCAGCGGCCCTGGTTGTCGGCCAGCGACAGCCCGGCCGAACCCTGGCTCACGCCGCAGACCAACTGGCCGCGCTTCTTGATCGTGTCCACCGTGGAGTTCTGGCTTTGGGCGCTGGCGGGAAACAGTGTCAGGGCGGCGGCTGCGCCCGCGGCAGCCAGAGTGAAGCGACGCAGTAAGGATTTACGCATTTGGAGAGCAGGTGATAATGATTGATTCTGGGTTCGCCAGGGCTGCGCAAGACCGAAGAAAATCATTTTTATAATGATTGGCGGCTTATTGTTTGCGCGGGAAATTCGGTGCTTCGAGCTCTTGCTGCGATTGTAGGGAGTCAATGCCATAAACAGTGGATTTCACATAGACGGATTTTCACTATGCATATGACTTAAAAAGTGATGTGCGAACTTCGTAAAAGATGCAGCGTGGTCCTAGAATTTCAGCCATGACCACGAGTACCGACGCGCCGGCCTGGCAACAGGCTTTTCGCAACCATTTCCCGATCACGGCGCAGAAGATCTATGTCTGTCAGGCCTATGCCAGCCCGATGGCGCCGCGCGTGAGCGATGCCATGGGGCATTTCTTCTCCAGTCTCAGCATGGCGCGCGCCGACAAGCCCGAGTGGCTGGCCGCGGCCGAGGGCGTGCGCACCCAGGTCGCGCAGCTGATAGGCGGCAAGGCTCGCCATGTCGCGTTCACCAAGAACACCACCGAAGGCCTCAACATCGTTGCCCAGGGCTATCCCTGGCGGCCCGGCGACAACCTCGTGATCGACGACCAGGAGCACCCGGTCAACACCGTGCCCTGGCTGCACCTGCGCCAGCGCGGCGTCGAGGTGCGCGTGGCGCGCACCGAAGACCGGCGCGTGACCGTCGATTCGATCTGGTCGCAAGTCGATGCCAACACCCGCCTGATCGCGGTTTCCTATGTGCAGTACAGCACGGGCGTGCGCGCCGATATCCAGGCGCTGGCCGAGCGCTGCCGCGCCCAGGGCATACACCTCGTGGTCGACGGCATCCAGGGCGTGGGCCTGCTGCCCATCGAGGTCGAGAACTGGGGCATCAGCGCGCTGTCCTGCGGCGCCTACAAGGCGCTGCACGGGCCGCTGGGCCTGGGCTTTCTGTACGTCGCGCCCGCACTGCTGGCACTGCTGCAGCCCGCGCACTTCGGCCCCTCGTTCGCCAACCGCATCGACAAGAGCGTCGAAGGCTGGGGCCTCAAATCCGGCGCCGGCGATGCGCGCGTGCTCGAAGGCGGCAACATCAACTATCCCGGCGTCTACGGCCTGGCCCAGGCGCTCTTGATGATCGAGGAAGCCAAGGTCGAGAACCTCGCGCCCTGGACGCTGGCGCTGGCCGCGCGGCTGGACGCCGGACTGCGCGCCCAGGGTTTCCAGATTCTCTCGTCGACCCATCCGGGCGAGAACAGCACCATCGTCTGCATACGCCATCCCCAGGCGTTCGCGCTGCGCAAATACCTCTATGCCCAGGGCGTGGTCTGCAACCTGCTCGATACCGGCTCGATCCGCTTTTCCATGGGCGCGTACAACACGCCCGATGAGATGGACGCCATCCTGAAGATCTGCGGCCGCTTCATGGCCGACCCCCAGTTGCGTTCGCAGCTGATGCTGCCGACCGCGAGCACGGCCTATGCGCGCTGAACCGCAGCGCGCCGCGGCGCGCATCGCCGTCATCGGCCATGGCGCGATGGGCCGCTATCTGCTGCCGCGGCTGGCGCAGCTGCTGCCCAGGGCCGAACTGGCGCTGGTGCTGCGCGATACGCCGGACAAGGTGCCTGCCGGCACCACCGTGCTCACGGGCGCTGCGCCGCTGCTTGCCTGGCAGCCCGGCCTGCTGATCGAATGCGCAGGCCATGGCGCGGTGCGCGAGCATGTGCCGGGCGCGCTGCGTGCGGGCGTCGATGCGATCATCACTTCGGTCGGCGCGCTGGCCGATGCGGGCTTGCGCGCCGAGCTGGATGCCAGCGCGCTGGCGGGCGCCAGCCGGCTGATCACCGTCGCGGGGGCGATCGGCGGACTGGATGCGCTCGACGCGGCGCGCAGCGCGGGCCTGGACAGCGTGCGCTATATCGGCCGCAAGCCGCCGCTTTCATGGAGCGGCACGCCCGCGGCCGACGCGTTCGATCTGGCGGCGCTCACGCAGCCCACGGTCATTTTCGAAGGCTCGGCCGGCGCTTCCGCGCGCGCCTATCCGAAGAACGCCAATGTGACGGCCGCCGTGGCGCTGGCCGGCATAGGCTTCGAGCGCACCGAGGTGACGCTGGTCGCCGACCCGCGCGTCACGCAGAACTGCCATGAGCTCGAGGTGCGCGGCGCGTTCGGCGAATTCCAGATCCGCCTGGCCAACGCGCCGCTGCCCGACAACCCGAAAACCTCCTGGCTGGCCGCGCTGAGCCTCGAGGCGCAGATTCGCGCCTACTTCGGCTTGGCGTCCTCGGCCGAGGGGGCCCGGGCATGAGAATATCGCGGATGTATGCTTGGAGGATAATCGCATCGCATTGCGCAGGCCGTGAATGGATCGCGGCCTGCACATAATGTCCCAAGAATGCTGCTTATATATATAAGCAGTTTATATATATTGATTCACCAAAGCGCCGAATATAAAAATCCCGTTCGGCATTCCAACCTGCACTTTCGAAAAGGCAAGAAAATGCGCATTGAAACCCTGGCAGTCCACGCCGGCTACAGCCCCGATCCCACCACCAAGGCCGTGGCCGTTCCCATCTACCAGACCGTGGCCTACGCGTTTGACAGCGCCCAGCACGGCGCCGACCTGTTCGACCTGAAGGTGCCGGGCAACATCTACACGCGCATCATGAATCCGACCACCGACGTGCTGGAAAAGCGCGTCGCAGCGCTCGAAGGCGGCATTGCGGCGCTGGCCCTGGCGTCGGGCATGGCGGCGATCACGGCCGCGATCCAGACCATTGCCGAAGCCGGCGACAACATCATCTCGGCCTCGACGCTCTATGGCGGCACCTACAACCTGTTTGCCCACACCTTCCCGCAGCAGGGCATAGAAGTGCGCTTCGCCGACGCGCGCGATCCCGCCAGCTTCGGCAAGCTGGTCGACGCCAGGACCAAGGCGATCTTCATTGAGTCGATAGGCAACCCGCTGGGCAATGTGACCGACATCCGCGCGCTCGCCGATGTCGCCCACGCGCACGGCGTGCCGCTGATCGTCGACAACACGGTGCCTTCTCCTTACCTGCTGCGCCCCATCGAGTTCGGCGCCGACATCGTCGTGCATTCGCTGACCAAGTACCTGGGCGGCCACGGCACCAGCGTGGGCGGCGCCATCGTCGACAGCGGCACCTTCCCCTGGGCCGAGCACCGCGAGCGCTTCCCGCGCCTGAACGAGCCCGATGTCAGCTACCACGGCGTGATCTACACCGAAGCCCTGGGCCCCGCGGCCTACATCGGCCGCGCACGCGTCGTGCCGCTGCGCAACATGGGCGCAGCGATCTCGCCGCAGAACGCCTTCCAGATCCTGCAAGGCATAGAGACACTGGCGCTGCGCATGGACCGCATCTGCGAGAACACGCAGAAGATCGCCGAGACGCTGCAAAAGCACGCCAAGGTCGAATGGGTGCGCTATGCGGGCCTGCCCGACCACCCCGACCATGCGATCGTGCAAAAGCAGTCGGGTGGCCGCGCTTCGGGCATCGTGTCGTTCAGCCTCAAGACCAGCGCGGGCGATGCGCGCGCGGCCGGCGCGCGCTTCCTCGATGCGCTGCAGCTGTTCACGCGCCTGGTGAACATCGGCGACGCCAAGTCGCTGGCCACCCATCCCGCGTCGACCACCCACCGCCAGCTTGACGCCGCGGAGCTGGCCAAGGCCGGCGTGACCGAAGGCATGGTGCGCCTGTCGGTGGGCATCGAACATATCGACGACCTGCTGGCCGACCTGGACCAGGCGCTGGCCCAGGTCTGATCAGTCCGACGCTCGCCGAAAACCCGACGGCCTGGCCGTCGGGTTTTTTCATGGGCGGGCCGCAATGCAGGCGGCGCGTTGACCGACAGCCACTGCCCCGCGGCGCGGGTCAAAATGGTGCGCAGTACGGCCAGGGCGCGCATGTGTGCCAAGGCCGTGATAAAAAATTGACATGCGGCAGCGGCCGTGGGCGCTGTCGTCAACCTTTCGCTCAAAGGTGTGCACCATGCGTTTCGTGTTTTTTTCCGTTCAGACGGCCGTCGCCCTGGCTGCGGCGGGCTTGCTTTGCGCGTGCGAACCCAAGCCGCCCGCGCCCAAGGCCGCGCATGCGGCAACCGTGCCGGCCGCCCCGGTGCCGTTGACGACCCAGGATGTTTCGGCCACGGCTGCCGTGATCCTCAAGGACAAGCCCGTGCCCGCGCAGGCCGAAGCGGCCCAGGTGCCGGCGACGGCGGGCGCGCCGCTCGAGCCCTTGCTGAGCCTGGCCGATTCCGTGGGCAAGTATCCGTATGACGGCGACAACTATCTGGAGCAGGGGGTGCTCGCGGCGCGCCTGCGTGCCTTGCTTGGCGAGCGTTATCCCGTGCTGCTGGCCAATATGCGCACGGTCTCGCCGCTGACCTCGGCGGGCGGCCTGTGGTTCATCACGGGCAACCGGCCGCATGAAGGCGGTGTCGAGGCCGGCGCCGTGGTGATCGACCCGCGCGCCAACGCGCTGCGCGTATGGCTGCTCAACGCGGGCCAGTCGGAGGAGTTCATCGATCCGCCGGCGGCCGTGGTGCCCTGGCCCAAGGACGTGCAGACCATGATAGGCAACCAGCGCCGCAACGCGCAGTAACCGCGCTCTTATTCCCGGGGCAGCACGCAGCCCGGGTTCATGATGCCCTTGGGGTCCAGCGCCTGCTTGATCGCGCGCATCATGCCCAGCGCCACGGGCGACTGGTACTTCTGCAGCTTGTCGACCTTGAGCGCGCCCACGCCATGCTCGGCGGAGAACGAGCCGCCGAACTTCGCCACGGCCTCGTAGACCAGATGGTTGACGCGGTCTTCCTGGTCGCGCAGGAAGGCCTTGGGGTCGCCTTCGGCCGGCGCCTGCACGTTGTAGTGCAGGTTGCCGTCGCCCAGATGGCCGAAGTTGACCAGGCGCACGCCCGCAATCTCGGCCTGCAGCAGCGCGTCGGCGTATTCCACGAACGCCGGAATGCGCGAAGCCGCGATCGAGATGTCGTGCTTGATGTTGAGGCCTTCCTCGGCCTGGGCCAGCGGAATGCTTTCGCGCACATGCCACAGGCCCTTGGCCTGGGCAATGCTTTCGGCCACCACGGCGTCGAGCACGCAGCCGTCCTCGAACGCCATTTCCAGCAGCGCCTCGAAGCGCCCGCGCGCATGGGCTTCGGATTCGCTGTCGGAGTTCTCCAGCAGCACGCAGTAGGGCGCGTCGGCCAGATCGGCGAACGGCACGCGCAGCTGCGGCATATGGCGCACGACCAGGCTCAACGCAAACTTGCCCATGACTTCAAAGCCCGTGAGGCCCGCGCCCAGTTGCTGGTGCGCCAGGCCCAGCAGGCGCACCGCGGCTTCCATCGACGGCACGGCGGCCCAGGCCGTGAGGCGCGCGGCCGGCTGGGGAAACAGCTTGAGCGTGGCGGCGGTGATCACGCCCAGCGTGCCTTCGCTGCCGATCAGCAGATCGCGCAGGTCGTAGCCGGTGTTGTCCTTGCGCAGGCCCTTGAGCCCGTCCCAGATCTCGCCCTGGGGCGTGACCACTTCCAGTCCCAGGCACAGATCGCGCGTATTGCCGTAGCGCACCACCTGCGTGCCGCCGGCGTTGGTGCCCAGGTTGCCGCCAATCGTGCAGCTGCCTTCGGCGGCCAGCGACAGCGGAAACAGCAGGCCCGCGGCATCGGCCGCCTGCTGCACGTTCTGCAGAATGCAGCCGGCTTCCACCGTGAGCGTCAGGTTGTCCTTGTCGAGCTGGCGCACGGCCTGCATGCGCTGCAGGCTCAGCACGATCTGCGTGCCGCTGGTGTCGGGCGTGGAGCCCACCGACAGGCCGGTGTTGCCGCCCTGGGGAATCAGGCTGGTGCCGCTGTCGTGGCAGGCGCGCACCACGGCCGCGACTTCGGCGGTGCTGGCCGGGCGCACGACGGCCAGCGACTTGCCGCGGCTGCGGCGGCGCCAGTCCTGCTCCCAGGCGCTCAGGTCGCCTTCGGTCAGTACATGGGGAGCGCCGACGATCTGGCGCAGGGTATCGAGCAGAGTGGACATGGTGACGGTTCTCGCAAAAAAATCATTCAGCCCGCGGCGCCCAGGGCCGAAGCCTTGACGGCGCGCTGGCGCCAGCGCACATGCAGCGTGCAGGCGACGAACAGCGACAGGCACAGCGCGACTTCGGCCAGCGCAAGCCAGCGGCTGGGCGCGGGGTCGCTCCAGGCACGCACCACGCCTTCGGTGAAGTACAGCCAGACCACCAGGCTGACCCAGCGATAGGTGTACATGCGGCGCTTGAGCAGGCCGGCCAGCGGCAGGCACAGCGGCAGCGCCTTGAGCGCCAGCCACGAGCCGCCGGGGCGCAGCGGCGCAAGCCACAGCTCCCAGGCAACGCACAGCAGCATCAGGGCCAGCAGGCTGCCTACGGCCCACCAGCGGGTGGCAGCGACGTCGCTGCCGGGTTCGGTATTGGAAGGATTCATGGAGGTGGCATCATATCGGCCATGGCCTTGTCCTTTCACCGAGCGCGCATGCGCGGGCGCCAATTGGCCCACACCCTGACCGTCTTTCCCTGGCGCAACACCGCGCACACGCTGGCTGCGCGCTTTCGCGAAGACCGGCTGGGCCTCACGGCCAGCAGTCTCACCTTCACCTCGCTGCTGGCGCTGGTGCCGTTCGTCACGGTCGCGCTCGCGGTGTTCACTGCGTTTCCCACGTTCGGGCGGCTGCAGCTGATGCTGCAGCGCTGGCTGATCGACAGCCTGATTCCCGATTCCATCGCGCTGCAGGTGATGGACTATCTGATGCAGTTCGCGGCCAAGGCCAGCCAGCTCGGCGGCGTGGGCTTCGGCTTTCTGCTGGTCACGGTGATCAGCCTGGTCATGACCATGGACCGCACGCTCAACAACATCTGGCGCGTGCAGCGCATGCGGCCGCTGGGCCAGCGCCTGCTGATCTACTGGGCGGTGATCACGCTGGGACCGCTGCTCATGGGCGGCAGCATCGCCACCACCTCCTATGTGCTGTCGGCCTCGCGCGGCATCGTCGCGGCCCTGCCCGAGGCGGTGCAGGTGGGCTTCAATTCACTTGAATTCCTGCTGCTTTCGGGCGCGATGGCCGCGCTCTACCACTACGTGCCGAACACGCCCGTCAAGTGGCGCCATGCGTTTGTCGGCGGCCTGTTTGTCGCCATCGGCATGGCGCTGGCCAAGAACATTCTCGCGCTGTACCTGGCCTCGGTGCCCACCTATTCGGTGATCTACGGCACCTTCGCCACCTTGCCCATCCTGCTGATCTGGGTCTACGTGGCCTGGGTGATCTTCCTGCTGGGCGCCGTGGTCACGGCCTATCTGCCCAGCCTGCTCACGGGCATGGAGCGCAGCTCCTCGCACCGCGGCTGGAGTTTCGAGCTGGCGCTCGAAGTCGTTGCCGTGCTCGACGAGCAGCGCGGCCAGCCGCTGCGCGGCATGCAGCCGCTGGCGCTGGCCAGGCGCCTCAAGGTCGACGCGCTGCAGCTCGAGCCTGCGCTCGCGGCGCTGACCACGGTGCGCTGGCTGGGCATGCTGCCCGACGAAGGCCAGACGCGCACCATAGACGATGTGGAGCCGCGCTACGTGCTGCTGTGCGACCCGGACGAGACGCTGCTCGCGCCGCTGCTGCAGCATCTGCTGCTCGACAGGACGCCGGGCACGCAGAAACTGTGGGAGCAGGGCCATTGGGACGAACTCACGCTGGGCCAGGCCTTGCCGCTGCCCGAGGTGATTGCCCAGCCGCCGGCCCTGGTGCCGTTCGTGCTGCCCCGTTGAGAATTTTTGTCACCAGGAGAGAGTGCGATGGAAACCATGGAAATTCACCGCGGCCGGCTGATCGACCACCTGCAGTTGGTGGTGCGCGATCTGCCCAGGGCGCAGACCTTCTACACCGCCGTGCTCGCGGCGCTGCAGGTGCCCATGGGCGGCACGGCCGAGGACTATTTCTGGGCCGACGAGCTGTTCGTGTCCACGGCCGGCAGCCAGGCCGCGCAGGGCCATCTGACCGGCCGCCACCATTTGGCGTTCCAGGCCAAGGACCGCGCCATGGTCGAGGCGTTCTACCAGGCCGCGCTGGCCCATGGCGGCTCCGACAACGGCGCGCCCGGCGAGCGGCCCTACCATCCGGGCTACTACGCGGCCTTCGTGCTCGACCCCGACGGCAACAATATCGAAGCCGTGTTCCACGGCGAGGCGCAGCGCAGCGCGGAGTCGGTGCGCGTGACCTTCTGAAGTGGAAAAGCCCCGCCTGTCTTTCGACAGTGCAGGGCTCAGGGCGGAGCTGCGCGGCTCAAGCCGCCAGAAAATCCCGCAGCGCAAACAGCGTCTCGTCGGGCGACTCCGTCATCTGGTTGTGCCCCATGGGCAGCAGCACGCGCTGCGGCTTCTTGCCCGCGGCCTGTGCCGCCTGGATCAGGCCTTGGGCGGCCTTGGGCGGCGTCATCTGGTCCTGGGCGCCGAGCGCGAACAGCACGGGGCAGGTGATGGCCGCGATCGCGGCCTCGCCGCCCGTGTAGCGGTCGCAGGCCAGAAATCCGGCGTGCAGCAGGTTCTGCTGCGCATTGCTGGCCAGCACGCGCCGGCCCAGCGCCATGCCCGCGCCAAACACCCAGCTGCCCGCGCCGCCGGGCGGTGCCAGCGTCGCGCGCGAGAAGGTATTGACCAGCTGTATCGCCTGTTCGGGCGTGTTGAGCGCCGATTCGAGCAGCGCCGGCGAGACCTTCATCGGGTGGGCCGTGCCCACCAGCGCCAGGTGGCTCACGCGCTCGCCCAGGTCGGCCGCGGCCTGCAGCGCAATCAGGCTGCCCCAGCTATGGCCCACCAGCGCGGCTTTTTCCAGCCCCGCAGCATCCATCAGATCGGCGACAAAGCGCGCCGCCTGCTCGACGCTTTGCGGCGCCGGACCCGCACTGCGGCAATGGCCGGGCAGGTCTATGGCCAGCACGTTCCAGCCGTGGTTGGCCAGATAGCGGCTTTGCAGCGCCCAGACGCTGTGGTCGCACAGCACGCCGTGGATCAGGATGACCGTGGGCAGTTCGGGGCGCAGCGCCTTGCCGCCGGTATAGGCGTAAATGGAGTGGCCGTTGACTTCGATGTTCATGGTGATTTCTCCTCCTCCTAGGCGGCTTTTTCCGCGGCCTTGAGCGCGCGCTTGAGGTCGTCGATCAGGTCGTCGGCGTCTTCGAGCCCAATCGACAGGCGTATCGTGCCCTGGCTGATGCCCGCGCCGGCAAGCGCCGCGTCGTCCATGCGGAAGTGGGTGGTGCTCGCGGGGTGGATCACCAGCGAGCGGCAGTCGCCGACGTTGGCCAGGTGGCTGAAGACCTTGAGCGTCTCGATGAACTTCTTGCCCTGGTTGCGGTTGCCCGCGATGTCGAAGCTGAACACCGAACCCGCGCCGCGCGGCAGCAGTTTCTTGGCCAGCGCATGGCTGGAGTGGCTTTCAAGCATGGGGTGGCCGACGCGGCTGACCATGGGGTGGCTGGCGAGGAACTCGACCACCTTGACGGTGTTGCGCATGTGGCGCTCCATGCGCAGCGGCAGGGTTTCAATGCCCTGCAGTATCAGCCAGGCGGTGTGCGGGCTCATGCAGGCGCCGAAGTCGCGCAGGCCTTCGCGGCGCGCGCGCAGCAGGAAGGCGCCGACGCTGCTTTCCTCGGTGAACACCATGTTGTGGAAGCCGTCGTAGGGCGCGCTGAGTTCGGGGAATTTGCCCGAACGCTCCCAGTCGAAGCTGCCGCCGTCGACGATCACGCCGCCTATCACCGTGCCGTGGCCCGAGAGGAACTTGGTGGCCGAGTGGTAGACGATGTCCGCGCCCAGCGACAGGGGCTTCATCAGCCAGGGCGACGTCAAGGTCGAGTCGACCAGCAGCGGCACGCCGGCCTCGTGCGCGATCTGCGACACGGTGGGAATGTCGAGCACATCCAGGCCCGGATTGCCCACGGTCTCGCCGAAGAACAGCTTGGTGTTGGGGCGCACCGCGGCTTTCCAGCCGTCGATGTCGCCGGGCTTGACGAAGGTGGTCTCTATGCCGAAGCGCGTCAGCGTGTAGTGCAGCAGGTTCTGGCTGCCGCCGTACAGCGCCGTGCTGGCCACGATATGGCTGCCCGCGCCCATCAATGTGGCCACCGACAGGTGCAGCGCCGCCTGGCCGCTGGCCACGGCAATCGCGCCCACGCCGCCTTCGAGCGCCGACACGCGCTGCTCGAGCACGGCATTCGTCGGGTTGCTGATGCGGCTGTAGACATGGCCGGGCCGCTCAAGGTTGAACAGCGAGGCCGCATGGTCGCTGGACTCGAACACGAACGAGGTCGTGAGATGGATGGGCACGGCGCGCGCGCCCGTCACGGGGTCGGGCTGGGTGCCTGCATGCAGGCTCAGCGTATCGAAGCCGGGGTCAGAGTAACCGGGCATCTTGTCTCCAGAATATGGTCAGTCGCAACGGTGGCCCCGGAGGGAGCCTGGGCCAACGATTATGCATGGGCAGGTCGGCGCGAACGCGCACCCAGGCGACCTGGTGGCCGACGGGTGAAAAGCCGTATCACCGGCCTGGGGCGCGGGTTTGTCGGCTAATATCGATCACCAGTTGGAAAGTCCTCCATTCCCAGCGGCAGCAGCCGGAGACAAAAAATGAAAGTTCGCGACATTCTCCGCGTCAAGGGCAACACCTTGTACGCCATTTCCCCCGATGAGCCCCTGAGCCGCGCCGTGGAGACTATGGCCGAGAAGGACATAGGCTCGCTGGTCGTCATGGAGCATTCGGACGTGGTGGGCATGCTCACGTTCCGCGAAGTGATACAGGCGCTGGTCAAGAACGCCGCCGGCACGACGCTGGTGCGTTCGGCGATGGACGACGCGCCGCTGACCTGCACGCTGGAGACCGAAATGGACGAAGTGCGCCGCATGATGCTTGACCGTCACGCGCGCTACATGCCCGTGATGGACAAGCGCATGCTGATGGGCGTGATCAGCTTCTACGACGTCGCCAAGGCCGTCGTCGACAGCCAGAACTTCGAGAACCGCATGCTCAAGGCCTATATCCGCGACTGGCCCGAAGGCGAGCGCCAGGGCGCGGAGTAAATAGCCCCCACGTTCGCCCACTGCGTGTGGCTCTCTGCCCCCCAAGGGGCCCTCGCCGCCTTGGGGCGGCCCGGCGGCGGCGCGATAGCCCCCACGCTTGCTCGCTTCGCGTAGCTGCGCTGCGCCCCAAGGGGGCCCTTGCCGCCTTGGGGCGGCCCGGCGGCGGCGCGATAGCCCCCACACTTGCTCGCTTCGCGTAGCTGCGCGATGGGGGGCAAAGCCCCCCATGGTCTTCATCAGCCCGGTGCCTGGCGCTGCCCCATTTTCCAGTTTCCGTTCGCACTGAGCCCGTCGAAGTGCGTTCTTGTTTGGGGCGCTGCCCCATTCCCCGTTCGCACTGAGCCCGTCGAAGTGCGTTCTGCGCACAGCGGACCCGTGCCGCTCCCGCTACTGCGCCGCCAGCCACTTCTCGAGCTGCGCCGCCGCCACCGGGCGGCAAAACAGATAGCCCTGCATCACCGCGCAGTCATGTTCCTGCAGCCATTCGCATTGCTCGCGCGTTTCCACCCCTTCGGCGACGACCTTCATGTCGAGGCTGCGCGCGATGCTCAGCACCGAGCGCGTGAGCGCGGTCGCTGAGTCGCTGTTCTGCAGGTCTTGAACAAAGCTCTGGTCGAGCTTGAGTTCGCTGAACGGCAGCCGGTGCAGGTGGCTCAGGCTCGAGTAGCCGGTGCCGAAATCGTCCAGCGACAGCTGCATGCCGCGCGCATGCAGCGCATGCAGGTTGGCCGTGGTCGCGGCGCTCGCATCCATCATCACGCTTTCGGTGATTTCCAGCATCAGGTCGCGCGGCTGCAGTGCGTGGCGCGCGAGCGCGGCGCCGACCTGATCGGCGAGACTGGGGTCGTGGAAATTGTGCGCCGACAGGTTGATCGCGAGCTGCGGCACGGCCAGCCCCGCGGCGCGCCAGCGCGCCATCTGTGCGCAGGCGGCGTCGAGCAGCCAGTGCGTGAGCGCCTGGATCAGCCCCGCGTCCTCGGCCACGGCGATGAAGCGCGCGGGCGAGACTGCGCCCCATTCGGGGTGGTTCCAGCGCGCCAGCGCTTCGACGCCATGCAGCCGGTGCGTGTGCCGGCCCAGCACCTGCGGCTGGAAATTCAGATGCAACTGCCGGCGTGCAATCGCTTCGCGCAGGTCGCGCTCCATCGCCATGCGTTCCTGGGCCTGCACGCCGAGCTCGGGGCTGAAACGGCACCAGCGCGAACTCGGCTGCTTTTTCGCCGCGTACATCGCCTGGTCGGCATGGCTCAACAAGCTGGGAATGTCGGTGCCGTCCTCGGGGTAGAGCGCAACGCCTATGCTGGCCTGCGGCAGATGCTGCAGGCCCTGGTGCACGAAAGGCGCGGCGATGCTGTCGAGCAGTCGCTGCGCCATGGCAACCGCCTGATCGCTGCCGGCGCCTGGCAGCAGCAGCACGAACTCGTCGCTGGCCAGCCGGCCAGCGATATCGCCCGGCCCCAGATGCGCGCGCAGGCGGTTCGCGGTCTCGCACAACAGGGCATCGCCCGCGGCATGGCCCTGGCTGTCGTTGACCTGTTTGAAGCGGTCGAGATCGACGAACAGCAGCGCGGCCTGGGGCATGCGCGTCTCGCGCAGCGACGCCAGCGCGCGGCGTGCGAAGTCGGCGAACAGCGTGCGATTGGGCAGTTGCGTGAGCGTGTCGTAATACGCGAGCTGGTGGATGCGGTTCTGCTCGGTGTCGCGCGCCATGGCGAGCGTGCACAGGTGCAGGCAGACTTCGACCAGGCGCAAATGCAGGTTGCTCGGGCCGCGCGCTTCGCGGAAGTAGAACGCGAATGTGCCGACCACCTGACCCGCGAGGTTCTTGATCGGACTGGACCAGCAGGCGCGGATTCCGGCGTGAATGAACAGCGGGTGATAGTCCTGCCAGAGCGGGTCGGTGGCGATGTCGGTCACGGTCACGGGATCGCCCAGGAAAGCGCTGGTGCCGCAGGAGCCAGCCTGCGGGCCTATCAGGCGCCCCTCGATCGCCGCGCCCAGCGCGGGCGGCAGGGACGGGGCGGCGAGCACCCGCAGGCGCCCATTGCCGTCCACGCGCAGCACGCTGGCAATCACATCGGGCGCGATGCGCTCGACTTCGGCGCAGACCAGGGCCATCAGCTGGGGCAGCGGCACTTCGCTCACCATGGCTTCGAGCACCCGGCTTTGCAAGGCCTCGTGGTGCTTGGTGGGCGTGAGGTCGGTGAGCGTGACCACGGCGCAGCCCGCGTCGCCTTGGGGCCGGCCGGGCTGCGGCGGCGGGTGGATGTTGCAGACCAGCGAGACCCAGATCGGATCCCCGTTGCGGTGGTAGCACAGCGCTTCGCCCGTGTAACGGCCGGTGCGCGCCAACTGTTCGTCGATATGCGCGAGCGCGTCCGGGGAAAAGGACTTGCCCAGCAGCAGGTCGCGCGGCCTCCGGCCGCGCGCTTCGTGCAGCGGATAGCCGAACAGCCGCTCGAAACCGGCGTTGGTGTAGACGATGCGGCGCTGTTCGTCGCTGATAAGGATGGCGCAGTCGCTGACGTCCAGCGCCTGCGTCAGGGAGGGCAGTGATGCGGGCAGCGTCAGGCCATGGGCGGCGGGCCCTGGCGCGGGCGGCGATTGGCTGGCGGCTTGCATGGGATGGCGGCACTCCTCATGGTGAACGGGCCGGTCGAGGCGGCGGCGCGCGTCAATACAAATCGTATCAATGTGTTGCTCAGGTGCCAAGCACTTCATACAGGCATAATCGCGCGCCATGAGCGGCAATACTTTCGGAACCATTTTCAGCGTCACCAATTTCGGTGAATCCCACGGCCCGGCCATTGGCTGCGTGATCGATGGCTGCCCGCCGGGCATGCCGTTGACCGAAGCCATCATCCAGCATGACCTGGACCGTCGGCGCCCCGGCACCAGCCGCCATGTGACCCAGCGCCAGGAAGCCGACGCGGTCGAAATCCTGTCGGGCGTCTATGAAGGCAAGACCACGGGCACGCCGATCGCGCTGCTGATCCGCAATACCGACCAGCGCAGCAAGGACTACGCGAACATCTCCGAGAGCTTCCGCCCCGGCCATGCCGATTACACCTACTGGCACAAGTACGGCATCCGCGACCCGCGCGGCGGCGGCCGTTCGTCGGCGCGTCTGACGGCGCCCACGGTGGCCGCGGGCGCCGTGGCCAAGCAGTGGCTCAAGGCCCAGTTCGGCACCGAGTTCCGCGCCTGCATGACGCAGCTGGGCGAACTCGAGATTCCGTTCGAGGACTGGTCGCATGTACCCGGCAACCCGTTCTTCGCCCCGGTCGCCGATGTCTCGGCCTATGAAAGCTATATGGACGCGCTGCGCAAGGCCGGCGACTCCTGCGGCGCGCGCATCCGTGTGCAGGCCACGGGCATGCCCGTGGGCCTGGGCCAGCCGCTCTATGACAAGCTCGATGCCGACATCGCCTACGCGATGATGGGCCTCAACGCGGTCAAGGGCGTGGAAATCGGCGCCGGCTTCGCGAGCGTCGCCCAGCGCGGCACGGTGCATGGCGACTCGCTCACCCCGGCCGGCTTCGCGAGCAACCATTCGGGCGGCGTGCTCGGCGGCATCAGCACCGGCCAGGACCTCGAAGTCTCGATCGCGATCAAGCCCACGAGCTCCATCCTGAGCCCGCGCGACTCCATCGACGTGCACGGCCAGCCCACGGAAGTCATCACCAAGGGCCGCCACGACCCCTGCGTGGGCATTCGCGCCGCGCCGATTGCCGAAGCCTTGCTGGCGCTGGTGGTCATGGACCACGCGCTGCGGCACCGCGCCCAGTGCGGCGATGTGCGCCACGGCGTCGCGCCGATAGCGTCCTCGCTGCTCTGAAGGCGCTTGGCACGCAAAAAAGCCATCCCTCGGGATGGCTTTTTCATGGGGTGCTTGAGTTTCTGCCGCCCGGCCGGTGGGGGCTCTATCCTCTACGCACCTCGTCCATCACGCTCTTGAAGTCCTCGATGTCTTCAAAGCTGCGATAGACGCTCGCAAAGCGGATGTAGGCGACCTTGTCGAGCTGCTTGAGCTCGTGCATGACCAACTCGCCGATGCGGCTGGACGCCACTTCGCGCAGGCCCAGATTGCGCAGCTTTTCCTCGATGCGCTCGATCGCGGTATCGACCTGTTCGGTGCTCACCGGACGCTTGCGCAGCGCCAGCGAGAACGAGCCGCTGAGCTTGGCGCGCTCGTACTCTATGCGCCGGCCGTCCTTCTTGACGATGGCCGGGAAGCTGACTTCCGGCCGCTCGTACGTCGTGAAGCGCTTGTCGCAACCGCCGCACTGACGGCGGCGGCGGATGAAGCCGCCGTCTTCCGCCTCGCGGGTCTCGACCACCTGGGTGTCAGGATGGCTGCAAAAAGGGCACTTCATGGCTCAGGGCGGACCGAATAGCGAGAGGCTTAGTCGCGGTAGACGGGGAAACGCGCGGTCAGCGCCGCGACCTTGGCGCGCACCGCGGCCAGGTTGGCTTCGTCCGTCGGGTTCTCCAGCACGTCGGCAACCAGATTGGCCGTCAGGCGGGCTTCTTCTTCCTTGAAACCACGCGTGGTCATCGCGGGCGTGCCCACGCGGATACCGCTGGTCACCATCGGCTTTTCAGGATCGTTGGGGATGCTGTTCTTGTTGATGGTGATGTGGGCCGCGCCCAGAGCGGCTTCCGCGGCCTTGCCGGTGATGCCCTTGGCGCGCAGGTCGACCAGCATCACGTGGCTTTCGGTGCGGCCGGAGACGATGCGCAGACCGCGTTCGATCAGCGTTTCAGCGAACACTTGTGCATTCTTCACGACCTGGGCCTGGTAGGCCTTGAACTCGGGCGTCAGCGCTTCCTTGAAGGCCACGGCCTTGCCAGCGATGACGTGCATCAGCGGGCCGCCCTGCAGGCCGGGGAAGATCGCCGAATTGATGGCCTTCTCGTGCTCGGCCTTCATCAGAATCACGCCGCCGCGCGGGCCGCGCAGGCTCTTGTGGGTGGTGGTCGTGACCACGTCGGCGTGGGGCACGGGGTTGGGGTAGACACCCGCGGCGATCAGGCCGGCGTAGTGGGCCATGTCGACCCACAGGATGGCGCCGATTTCCTTGGCAATCTTGGCGAAGCGTTCGAAATCGATGCGCAGCGCGTAGGCCGAGGCCCCGGCAATGATCAGCTTGGGCTTGTGTTCACGCGCCTTGGCTTCCAGGGCGTCGTAGTCGATCTCTTCCTTGGCATCCAGGCCGTAGGAAACGACGTTGAACCACTTGCCCGACATGTTCAGCGGCATGCCGTGGGTCAGGTGACCGCCTTCTGCCAGGCTCATGCCCAGGATGGTGTCGCCGGGCTTGAGGAAAGCCAGCAGCACGGCCTGGTTGGCCTGGGAACCGGAATTGGGTTGCACGTTGGCGGCATCGGCGCCGAACAGCTGCTTGACGCGGTCGATGGCGAGCTGCTCGACCACATCGACGTTTTCGCAGCCGCCGTAGTAGCGCTTGCCTGGATAGCCTTCGGCGTACTTGTTCGTGAGCTGGGAGCCCTGGGCTTCCATCACGGCAGGCGAGCAGTAGTTCTCGCTGGCGATCAGCTCGATGTGATCTTCCTGACGCTGGTTTTCGGCCTGGATGGCGGCAAACAGTTCGGGGTCGGCTTTTTCAACAGTGATATTGCGGTGGTACATGGCAGTCCTATGAACTTGTAGTCCCTTGAGGCCAAGGGCTGCCCAGGCGAACGGCGGAACGCTTCAGGCGGGATCCGTTATGCCTGGGCGGTACGCTCCCCGGTGGTTCACGGATGACATCCGCTGGTTTCCACGTCAGCGGCAGCCCGGTCTTTCGACCTCCTGGACTGCGCCTATCGCCAGTTGCGTACCCCGGTAGTGTAGCTGAGCCCGGATGCCCGTGCGGCAAAGGGCCTGCTGCGAATGCGCGCAGCGCGGGGTACTTCGATCAGAGGTTGGTGTTCAAAGCGACCTGTTCGCCGGCGCTGGCGACAGGTTCGGCCGCGGGGGCGGCCAGGGGAGCGGTCTGCTTGACGGTGAGCAGCGGCTGGGCGGGGACGACGGCCGGGACAGGGCGCAGGCCCGCGGCCTGGCGCAGGCGGTTGTGCTCGGCGAGCACCTTGGCCGCATAGCCGCCGTCGTTGGGCAGGTTGGCGGCGCCGACATAGTGGCGCAGGCCGCCCTCGACCGAGCCCGCGCGCGCAATCGCGTCCTTGAGCACCTTGACGCCCACGCGCAGGTTGGTCACGGGGTCGAAAGCTGCAAGGCGGCCGCCGAAGTTTTCATACTTGTCCGTATGCACGCTGGTCATGACCTGCATCAGGCCCTGGGCACCGACGGAACTTTGCGCAAAGGGATTGAAGCTCGATTCGATGGCCATGATGGCCAGGATCAGCGTCGGATCGATCTTGTTGCTCTGGCCCAGCGAGTAGGCTTCGGAGACCAGCGCGGCCAGCGGCTCGGGCGCGACGCGGTACTTCTTGCTGAGCCAGAAGGCGACAGCGGCCTGCTCGCGCGGCAGGTCCTTGGGATTGCTCGCCGTGGCGCGATCGATGGCATCGGGCTCGGTGGGCATGTCGATCACGGCCACCTGGCGCGCCTGCAGCCAGTCGCGCAGATGGGCTTCGCCTTCGAGGCGCAGGTCGGGGCGGGCGAACAAGGTGATGGCCACGAAGGCCACGGCCAGGCCCAGCAGGGCAAAGCCGTTGTGGGTGATATCGAGAAAACCGTCGGTCACGTCGGACGCAAAGGTTCGCACTCCAGCGAAAGCTTTCGCTAATGCAGGCATATTGATTCCTTTCAAGAGGCGTCACCCCGCTTTGCTGACCCGTGAGGGGGCATGGGGCGAACGCCTAGATTGGCGCGCTGCAATCCTTGGGTACGGTGCCGGAAAGGCATCGAAGGAAGTGGTCTGAGCACTTGCGTGCAGCGAAGAGAGGGTCTCTTTTTCGAGAATGGCGGATTCTAGAAGTTCACCTAATGCTAAGTCAATACTATAAAAAATAGTTGTTAGATTTAAAAGGCATATAGAAAGCTGTATGGAAACGCATATTTCCGGCGTTTTGTCCCCTGGAATTTTCGGATTGACAGCTGTTTGTGACAGTCCTATTAAGTTTTTTGGATCATTGCAAAAACTCATTGGATTGCTGCATTGCAGCTCGCTTATTCTGTACCTGACTGCCATGGCAGTTGACTGCTGGAAGAGCGTTGAAAGGCGGAACGGCACTTAATCTGTCAGTTCCTGTCCTTTGACTGTCTCCTAAGGCCTCCAGGGAGCAATCGATGCTTCCACGCAACCAGGACCATCCTCTCCCGGTTGCAATCCCCACGGCACAGGACTTGGAGCCTGCCGTAAAGCCCGGTCATCGGCCCTGCCGCTGACCGGGCTTTCTATTTGTGCGGTCCGCAATGCAGCTGGACCGGCAGCCCGGCCCTGGGATCGAGATGCTGCCGGTGGGAGGCCTGCATCTGGGGCGCGCCGCTCTTACTTTTGCTCACTCTGGTTTTCTGGTGCAATGGCGCCTGCGCAGCGCCTCGGGCCGCGCGCAGTGAACACTTTGAGCACCCCATGAAACCTTTGAATAGAAAACGGGCCTTGCGCCACGCCGCGCTGGCGCTGTCGGCCCTTCTCGCGCTGTGGCTGCTGCTGTGGCTGGCCGTGCCCGCCGTGCTCAAAAGCCAGATCCAGCGGCTTGGCGCCGAGAAGCTCGGCCGCGCCGTGACGCTCGAATCCGTGCAATTCAAGCCCTGGACGCTCGAGCTGGCGCTCAACGGCCTGCGCATCGACGGTCTACCGGGAGCCGCCCAGCCGCTGCTGTCCGTGCAGCGTATATATATGGATGCCGAAATGCAGTCTTTGCTGCGCCTGGCGCCGGTGCTCGATGCGATCGAAGTCGACGCGCCGGCGCTGCATCTGGCGCAGACCGGCGCGGGTCGCTATGACATCGACGATATCCTGCAGCGCCTGGCCGATTCCGCCGCGTCCGATGACAAGAGCGGGCCGCAGCGCTTTGCGCTCTACAACATCAAGGTGCAGGGCGGTTCGGTGGATTTTCAAGACGCGCTCGTCGAGCGCACGCACCAGGTGCGTGACCTGCAACTGAACCTGCCGTTTCTGAGCACCCTGGCATCGGCGCGCGAAGTGCGCGTCGCGCCGCGGCTGGCGTTCGCGCTCAATGGCAGCGAGTTCGATTCCTCGGCTTTGAGCACGCCTTTTCTCTCCACCCGCGCCACGCAGCTGCGCCTGGCGTTCAAGGACCTGGACCTGGCCGACTTCGTCGGCTATTTGCCCAAGGCGCTGCCGGTACAGGTCGTCGCGGGCCGGCTCGATGCGGATCTCGAAATCGGTTTCGAGCAGGTCGAGCAGACGCAGGTGCAGGTGCGCGGCCAGCTCGCGCTGCACCAGACGCAGTTGCGCGATGCCCGGGGCCGGGAGCTGCTGCAGTTCGAGCGCCTGGATGTGGCGCTGCGCGACCTGCAGCCGCTGCGCCAGCAGATCCTGGTCGATTCCGTGGTGTTGACGCAGCCGCGCGTGCAGGCCGGGCGCGATGCGCGTGGAGTGATCAACTGGCTGGCGCTGGGCGGCCAGGACCAGGCCACGCCGGCGGGCGCGGCCAGTCCCTTGCCCTGGCAGGTCGAGGTCGCACAGATCAGCGTGGAGCAGGGCCGGGCCGAGTGGCGCGACCAGTCGGCCCAGGCCGGCGCCCAGGGCGCGCATCTTCTGCTCACCGATATAGCACTGCAGGCGCGCGCGCTGGTGCTGCCGCTCACGCAGCCGCTGCAGTTCGCTGGCCGCATGGCGCTGGCTTCGGCCGCGGTCAAGAGCGATGCCGTGCCCGGCATGCTGTCCTTCAAGGGCCAGGCCACGGCAACGCAAGGGCAGGTCGGGGTGGTGCTCGAATCGCTGCCGCTGAATCTGGGCGCTTCCTATTTGTCGACCCAGCTCAAGCCCCAGTTGCAAGGGCGGACCTCGGCGCAGCTGGGCCTGGCCTGGAACGGCGCTGCGACCGTGGTCAAGGTCGCGCGGCTGGCGCTCGACGACCTGGCGTTGCAGGATCAGGCCGCGCCCACGCGCATACGCCAGCTGCTGCTGGAAGACGCCGATCTGCGCCTGCCCGCGCAGCAGCTGCGCATAGGGCGGCTGACGCTGAACCAGCCCGTGGTGGGCGTGCAGCGCGACGCCCAGGGCCGCTGGATGTTCGAGCCCTGGCTCGCGGCTTCGGCCCCTGCGCCGGCATCGCCTCCGGGTCCGCAGCGTCCCTGGAGCCTGCTGCTGCAAAGCCTGGTGATCGATGGCGGGCAGGTGGACTACCGCGATGCGCTGCCCGTGCGTCCCGTGCAATGGCAGGCCAGCGGCGTGGTGCTCAAGGTCAAGGACTTCGCGCCGCTGTCCAGGACCGAGAAAGCGTCGCCGCTGCAGCTGTCGCTGCGCCTGGCGGGCGGTCGCCGCGCCCAGGCGGGCAGCCTGGCCTACGACGGCAGCCTGCGCGTCGCGCCGCTGCTGGTGCAGGGCACGGTGCGCGCCAGCGACCTGCCGCTGCACGCGTTCGAACCATATATAGCGGATCTGCTCAATGTGCGCGTGCTGCGCGCCGACGGCGGTTTCTCGGGAAGCCTGCGTTATGAGGATGCGCAGGGCGGGCCACGGCTGTCGCTGCTCGGCGATGCGCAGCTCAACGATCTGCGCGTGCGCGCCGCGCAGCAGGGCGCCACCGTCAATCCCGTGGGCGTGAACCTCGCCGGCAGTGAAGACCTGCTGCGCTGGAAAGTGCTCGCGCTGCGCGGCCTGGACCTGGCGCTGGCGCCCGGCGTCGCGACCCAGGTACGGCTGCGCGAGACCGCGCTCAGCGATTTCCATGCGCGCGTGATCGTGCAGCCCGGTGGCCGCATCAACCTGCAGGACATCGTCAAATCCCGCGCGCAGCAGGCCGCCGAGCAGGCCGAGCCTGCGGCCGACGGCGTGCAGACAGTCGGCGCGCCGGCGGTGGTGCCCGCGGGGCCCGCACCCGTGGTGCATGTCGGGCCCGTGGTGCTCAGCGGCGGAACGGTCGCGTTCTCCGACTATTTCATCCAGCCCAACTATTCGGCCGACCTGAGCGCGCTGGCCGGGCGCCTGGGCGCGTTCTCGTCCGAGACCTTGCCCGATCAGCCGCCGCAGATGGCCGAGCTCGAGCTGCGCGGCCGCGCCCAGGGCACGGCCAATCTGGAAATCACCGGCCAGCTCAACCCGCTGGCCAAGCCGCTGGCGCTGGACGTCACGGCGCGCATGAGCGACCTCGAGCTGTCGCCGCTGTCGCCCTATGCGATCAAATATGCAGGCCATGGCATAGAGCGCGGCAAGCTGTCGATGGACGTGAATTACAAGGTCCAACCCGATGGCCAGCTGACGGCGAGCAACCGGTTGGTGCTCAACCAGCTGACGTTCGGCGAAGCCGTCGAAGGCGCGCCCGCGAGCCTGCCCGTGCGGCTGGCGACGGCGCTGCTCGCGGACCGCAATGGCGTGATCGACCTCGATCTGCCGATCAGCGGCTCGCTCAACGACCCGCAGTTCCGCCTCGCTCCCGTGATCTTCAAGATCATAGGCAACCTCATCATGAAAGCCGTGACTTCGCCTTTCGCCTTGTTGTCGGGCGCGTTCGGCGGCGACGCCGCCAGCTCGGGCGCGGTGGTGTTTGCGCCGGGCAGCGCGGCGCTCGATGCGGCGGCCAGGCAGTCGCTCGACAAGATCGCCCAGGCCTTGCACGAGCGCCCCGCGCTGCAGATGACTGTGGTCGGCGAAGCCGCGCTCGACGCCGAGCGCGCCGGCTGGCAGCAGGCGCAGGTGCAGCAGATGCTGCTCGCGGAAAAGCGCCGCAGGGCGTTGCGCGCGGGCCAGGCGGCCGACAGCATCACGGCGGTTGCGCCGGCCGAGGAAGCAGGCTTGCTCAAAGCGGTGTACGCTCGCGCCGATATCAAGAAGCCGCGCAATGTGCTTGGAATGGCCAAGGATTTGCCCGACAATGAAATACGAACGCTGTTGCAGGCCCATGTCCCTGTGCCTGACAATGCAATGCGTGAGCTGGCTTTGGCGCGTGCCGTGGTGGTGCGCGACTATCTGGCTGCGCAGGAATTGTCCCTCAAGCGCCTGTTTCTCGGGGCGCCCGTACAGCCCGCGGCGGGCCCGGATTGGCAGCCGCAGGCCCGGTTGGAACTGGCTCTGCGGTGATTCAGTTTGGGCTCTGCGCAAATAACAGCGAAAATAACTCTTTACTCACTGCGCCGTCCGCGGCGCAGAACAGGTTCTTCCGGCCCATGTTTTGGGGCCGTGAGAGCCTATTCCATTGAAAAATGTCTTCTCTTTCTCCACGTAGCAACATGTCCGACGCCCCTGAAGTGAACCCGGCCCTGGCCAAGACCTCTGAAACGCATCCTCTTGATGCGCTGACCGGCGGCGCGTTTTCCGCAGAAACCTCGGGCGAACGTGC
>Ga0308165_1000561_pt1 | contig 66471 bp, 81 predicted proteins | sample PhyWR2_FD_201032 | JGI IMG/M metagenome (GOLD analysis project Ga0308165, IMG submission 201032) | Phyllosphere microbial communities from UC Gill Tract Community Farm, Albany, California, United States - DLSLW.R2 | ecosystem: Host-associated > Plants > Phyllosphere > Unclassified | place: USA... | reverse complement strand
AAATTTTTAAAATTAAAAAAAAAAAAAAAAAAAAAAAAAAAAAAAAAAAAAAAAAAAAATTAATAGAGTACTTATCAGGTTGTACATTAGCAATTATCTGTATACTGGCCTTAATGCTACTTATTAATAGATGCTCAGTTAATAAAACAGACCGTATATTATCTGAGAAGTTAATAAATACTAAAACCACTATCACGGTATTACCTGACGGAACAAAGGATTATAAAAATAATAATAATTGTTTAATTAGAAAATATTTTATACCTTTGTAATCCTAAGTCATATAATATGGAACAAGAAACAATAAAGAGGTGGTTTAATGAGGCTTACCAAAGTGGCCTCCACTACCAAAAAACAAAAAGAGAAGAATTTATACTTTATAAAGGATTTAGGTTAACACTAATCGAAGGTATGTATTCAATTTTAAACACACGAGAAAGTGATTATTATGATCAAGTAAGAGAAAAGTATGTATTAGTTTTAAGAAAGAATGGTTTTGTTAGAGGTTCAAGAATGATAGCGTACAGGAGAGATTTAAAAAGAGTCGATATGTACACAAAAAAGTTAAAGGACTTATACAAAGCTTTTCAAACAGGATATCAAAATCTTTTGTTTGATGATAACACTAAGTACCACAACAAAAAAATAGGTATTATTGAGTCTAAAATACAGGATACAATAGTATTACTAGCAACGTACAAAGCTAGGGTAAAACAGTACGAACAACAATATATTAACAAACTTTAAAAATTTTATATTATGAGTAGATCAAATCCAAGAACAGGAACAGGTAATCCAATCAGAAAATATGTATCTTATGGCGCAGGAGCGGGTACAAGTTCATATTATGACAAAGAAAAAGCCGAGAAGGTTGAATTAGAGTCAATTGATTTTATCGTGTTAGACGTTCTTTCATCTATCACCGGATATGACTCCGGTACATCATCTGCATTTAGTTCTAATATGGTTAAAGACATTCAAAAAGAATCTTTAAAAGTTATTAAAACAAATTCAGGTAACAAATCGGAAATTTTCAACGGATTGTATGCGGACTTTAAGAAGAAAAAGGTTGCAGGAGCTAAATTTACAGCAAACGTATTGTCATTAGTCGATTTTGGTAACGGTAATGAGGTAACAAATGTACAAATCTCCGGAGCTGCATTAAATGATTGGATTGAGCTAGTTAAAGCAAACCCAAACAACGCAATTTATGATTTCAAAATCACAATGGAGAAAGGGGTTTTATGTAAAACAGTTGAGAATAAAATTGTTGAGGTAACAAAAGAGGAGGAGGATAAATTAGATGCAGTCCTAGCTAAAAACCCAAGAGCCCCACGTCCGGTATGGTTTTATTCAGCAAAGTTAACAACAACACCTCTTACTGAGGTTGAATTAACAGCAGCAATGGAGGCAGATAAACAAATTCAGGCTTACATTGGTACATCAGCCCCGGCAGAACCTTCACAACCTGAGCCAACAACAGTTGATGACAACCCATTTGGTCAGGAGGATGAGGAATTACCATTCTAAAAAATGATGTATGGGCGTATCAACGATGAAGCTGTGGAACAGCAGGAGGTTTAAAAAACTTTCACCTAATGCTATGCTCTTATATATCTACTTTACTACAACCCCTATAATAAATTACTTAGGGGTTGTTTGTCAAAGTCCGGAGGATATAAGTGTTGTAACAAAATTAAATTTACCTGAAATAAGGAAAGCTACAAGAGAATTGATTGAACAAAAAGATTTGATGGTGATAAAAGTAGGTGTTGAAGTGTTTTTTATAGTCCCTGCGCACTTTAGTACAGTCAGTAAAGCTGATACAACATTATCAAAGATCAAATCTAATTTAGCAGAGCTACCACAAGAGGTTAGGGATTTGTTAGATGAAATAGGGATCAACCCACAAGAGAAGAGAAAGATATTTAACAAACCAACAGAGTTAGAGGTTTTAGAATATTCACTATCACAAGGATATTACGTAGACCCTGAATATTTTATTAATTTTTACAATAACAACCCTAAAAGTACTGAGGAGTTCTGGTATGATGCAAAGGGTAAAATCGTATCAGATTGGAGAGCTAAAATACGTAACGTTTGGTCTAAACGGGCAAAGGTTGTTACATTCCCTGATAATGCACCGGAAGGATACGAATTATTATACGTACTTGATAACGGAGAAGTTATCACGGCAGATTATTGGAAGGATGGTCAACCATTCTCTAAAAATTTCATACACAATACAAAAATCAAAAAGGAATATGATAGACGGAAGGCAGATAGCTAAAGAATACTTAAGTTATGGATTAAATCCTGTCCCTGTTAACGGAGATAGCAAAATACCTCTGAGGGAGGGTCACAGCTCAGTACTTATGACTGAAACAGAGATTGATTTCTTTGAATTTTCAAGTATAGGTATTAGTACAGGTATCATATCACTCGGTTTGGAGGCCATAGACTTTGATTTAAAGAACTCATTAGACCCAAAAGGGGTAATGACTAAATTCAAATCAAAACTCCCCGCAAAGCTACTTAAAAAGCTTGTAGTACAGCAAACAAAATCTAAAGGGTATCACATGATTTACAGGTGTGAATCAATTTCATCCTCTCAGAAGTTAGCAAAGAATGGTAAGGGTGAAGCTATTATTGAAACCCGTGGTGAAGGTGGTTACATAAAGTGTGCCCCATCAGAGGGGTATAAAATTATTCAAGGCTCTTTTGACAAAATCCCTATCATATCCCCGGAGGAGAGGCTACAACTATTCCTTTCAGCAAAAATGCTTAATGAGTTAATTGTTAAAGAATCTAAAAAGAAGTTAACAAATGCTGATAATGAGTACATTCAAAAATTCCCTGACTATAATGAGGATATGCAAATCGGGATTGATCTGTTATTAAACAAAGGTTGGACTTTACATAAAACAAACAGTGAGGAGGATGTGTGGATCAATATGTCACGACCGGGGACTAAATCGGGGGACATACACGGCGGTTACCATAAAGAAGAAAAGTTTTTTTACTGTTTCTCATCAGCTCAGGATAATTTCGAGTTAGAACGACCATATAACAACCATGCTATTTTTGCAGAATTAGAGTGTGACGGTGACTATAGGGCTGCGTATGGTAAGTTATATGATCAAGGTTACGGTAATGCTGATGAAAGGGATGTAAGGACAACTGTTAAAGAGGTTGAAGCAAAGAGTTGGGAGAAGCAATTAGAGGACTTAACGTTTTTATCAGATGAAGCTGAGGAAAATACTTTATTAGAGCAAGCTCGTAAGGGAGAGGTTCAATTAGGTTTGAGTACAGGTTGGGAGGTTTTAGATGAGTATATGAGGTTAAAAGAAAACTCTTTAAACTTTGGGTTGGGGTATGATGGGGTTGGTAAATCAGTTATGATGTTGTCTTTGGCAATGGCTTCGAATGTTTTACACGACTGGAAATGGGGGATGATTATGCCGGAGAATAAAACAGCTATGTCGCGTAGGAGACTTGTTGAATGTTATTCAGGAAGGACTATAAACTCATTTGGAAATGATAAAGGTTTGTTTGATAAGTACGTAAAACAAGTTAGGGATAATTTCAAGATTATATCTAACAAGAAACATTACAAATTAAATGACGTCCTTGAAATGGGGAAAAGGTTGTATGAATACTACGGGATTAAGGCACTGTTAATTGATCCTTACAACTTCTTTAAAGTAGATGGTAATGGTTACTCACATAACAATGACATGCTATCTGAAATGAGGGTATTTGCTGAATCTTATTGCTCAGTGTACGTTATGGCTCACCCATCATCAAACGCACCGAGGAATAATAAAGATAAAGACGGCTATCTATCACCACCAAGCAAGTATGACATTCAGGGAGGGGCAGACTTTCCTTATAGGGTTGATGACTTCTTTATATTCCACAGGATTAATAACCATGCTGATGATGATATCAGGAGGAGTATGATGATCATGATGGAGAAAGTTAAGGAGGAGGAAACAGGTGGTAAAAGGCACAACTCCGGTGAATGGACTGATTTGATTTGGAAAGAGAGAGACGGGTTTTTAGGGTACTGGGACAGTAAAGGTAACAACCCTATGTATAAATCGTTAGTATCAAAATTAGGTGTTAGGGCTCAGGCTAAGAGTGGGGTAGTTACAAAACCACTTATGAGGATTAACCCGAACGAAGCATTTTTATAAAAATAAAATTAAATAAAATGAAAACAAATAAAGAATTGTTAGATAAGTTTAAAGAGGTTAAAGAGAATTTTTTAAGCTGTAAAAGAGTAGGTGATTTCGCATTTTTATGTAATATTTCTAGGGATATAGGTGTTGAAAAAGAGTTTAAAAAGTATTTATCAAATATAAAAACTACACACCCTCACTTAGATGAAAGAGCTAAAGCATGGAGAATAAGTCATTTTCAGGATCATAGTTTTGATAGTTCAGTAAGTACAAATGTCTCTTACTGGGAGTTTAGTGACTACGATTCAAGGAGGGAATTGTTAGATTATATTATTAATGATTTAACAATAAAAATTTGGACTGAGGGTCATCCTGATGGTACGCTTTATAGTTATGGATCAAGTTATACCAAATCTGAAACAGAAGAAGGTACAACAGTTGTAGGTAGTATAAAAGAGGATGGGTCTTTTGAATGGTTAAGCTTATTACCTGAGAATAAAAAATTTAATAAAGTACTTAATACTGTAATAGAATGGATTAATGACAACACCCCTACAAGGAGTCAACTACTTAACTATTTAGATCATGAAATTCGTTCGGATGATTACCAATTTTTATTTAAGTATTATAAATTAGATAATAATGCTTCGGCTCTTGCAGATAAAATTATGTCAGTTCATTATAGTATGTATAGTAAAAAACCTTGTAAGCTGCATGATACAGAGGCGTTTCCTAAAGATAATGAACCAAACCACGAAGGCGCTAGATTTAACAAAGGTAAATTGCGTTATGATCTTGTAGACCCTATAGCAATGAGGGAGATTGTCAAGGTATTAACACAGGGTGCTGAGAAGTATGGGGACAGAAATTGGGAGAAAGGTTTAGGTTGGATGGGTGTTATAGCTTCATGCAAAAGGCATCTAGCTGAGTTTGAGTTAGGTCATGATATTGATAAAGAGTCAGGCCTGTTACATCTAGCACACGCAGTAGCTAATTTGATGTATTTGTTGACATATTCTGTGACATACCCACAAGGTGATGACAGGGTTTATAAGGATAAGGGAGAATTAATTGAAAAATATTTAGGTAGAAACTTGCAAGATTAAAAAACTTGTTTTATATTTGCATCAGTAATAACAAACAAAATAATTAATTATGGATTTAAAAGGAATTGTTATAGAGGTTTTAGATTTAGATCATGGACGAAAGGTTAAGCAGTTTTTTACTGATTATAATTTCGATACAGATTATTGGAGGTTTAACTGTAATAAGATTCATAACGACAAATTTAGGTACTACGGAATAGATGTTGATGGTGATTTAGGTCTTTATGATATTGAAGATGTTATTAAAAATAAATTAAGGGTAGAGACATTAGAATCTTTAACTAAACCGGAATACCCTAAAATTATGTTGGTTTCTATGAAAGGTACTGTATGGAATAAACGAGTTGTGTTTATGGTAAAGAATAATAAGTTTTTAGCATGGGATATGGCAGAGACTTTAGAGGAGGCTGAGAAAACAGAAAACAGTAAGGTGTGGGCTTATGCAAAAGATTTACCTGAGATTATTAAAGTACAGGATAAGGATGCTAAAAAGATTGTGGCAGATCACTATAATGTAGATGTTGAACAAATTAAATTTATCTTAAATGACAGCAATTAAATATGATAATGTAACTGTTAACTTAGATAATGTTCAGGAGGTTACAAAAGATGTAAGGTCTGCAACGACTTCAACAGGTGTTGTTAACACGTATGTAGTTACATTCCAGTACAGTGTATCTGTTTCATCAACCGGAACAAAAGTATATAACAGTCGTGTTTTTACATTCAAGACTGAGAATGAGCAGACCAGTTTTTTAACCCAAGTGAATGCACTTATTGCACCACGAGAAATAGTTGTAGAGAAATGAAAAAGTTAATATTAACATTATTATTCCTCCTTACTTTAACAGCCTGTGAGGAGAGAAAACCGGAGTATGTGAATGTCACACTTCTTGAAAAGAAAGGGGCCATAGGCTCTGAGTACAATAACTTCTATAAAGGTTATGAGGTTAAAACAAATTACTATTTTGTTTTCTCAGATGGAACAGTAGAAAAAGTAAATGTATCAAAGTATTTGTTACATGAAAAAGGAGACCATTTTAGAAAAATTAAAAGAGAAACAGATAACGAGTATTAGTATGAAAGTAGAATTAAAAGCAGTAACACCAAACATTGAGACAACGATTGTTGAAATCGCTAGGGTGTCGTCAAAGAGAGTTGATAAATCAAGTGACCCAAGTGGGTTAATTAATTACCTGATAGTGAACAAGCATTTCTCCCCGTTTGAGCATGGTTATATTACATTTGAAATTGAAACGAGTAAAGCAATTGGTATTCAGTTACTAAGGCACAGGAGTTTTACGTTTCAAGAGTTTAGCCAAAGGTATCAGGATGTTAATTTGTTAGGTGAGGATTTGTTTGAGGATGTTGAGGTCAGAGAGCAAGCGAAAGATAATAGACAAAGTTCTGAAATGGTTTTTGATCCTAGTCTTGATACAGTTTACGGTAGGAGGAGAGCTTCGGATGAGATAGGGGATTTGTTAGATGGATCAAAAGAGTTATATAACAAATTGTTAAATGCAGGAGTAGCAAGGGAGCAAGCAAGATTAATCCTACCGATGGCAACCAAAACAAAGATTTTTATGACTGGTTCTGTTAGATCATGGATTCACTTTGTTGCGTTAAGGGATGATGCTCACGCACAAAAGGAGGCACAGGAGATAGCAAAAGCTATTAAGGATATTTTGGTTGAACAAACCCCGTTAATTTCAAAAGCTTTAGGATGGATTTAAAACAAAAAATAATAAATGCGTTAAACTATGAATGGCGTTTAACAAAAGAGGAGAGTGTATTCTTAATTGTTAAAGGAGATAAGATTGTTACATCAAATGGTGAATGTGCTTTCAGTACAACAAAAAGGGCTAATTTAGCTTTAGCAAATATTGTAGGTAATAGCAACGATTGGGGTAAACTAAAGAAAGAATATAAAGTAAAAACTAATAGTGAAGTCATTCAACAAGTTGCAGGAGTTGAAGTTATTAGTTTGGAGGATTACGTAGATCGTGTAATAGATAGTATGATATAATAGTAATTATGGGGATAAAAGATAAAAGAGTAAGTTACAAACCTTTCGAATACCCGGAGGTTATGGAGTTTGTTGATAGGATCAATCAAACATTTTGGGTTCATTCAGAATTAGATTTTACAGGTGATGTACAAGATTTTCATACGGCTTTAGAGCCTCACGAGAAGGAAGTTATTATTAGGTCTATGTTAGGCATATCACAGGTTGAAGTAGGTGTAAAATCATTTTGGGGTAGCTTGTATAGCCACTTCCCAAAACCTGAGTTTAATGGGTTAGGGGCTACGTTTGCTGAATCAGAATTTAGACATTCAGAAAGTTATAGTCGGATTATAAGTGTGTTAGGGTTGGAACATAAATTTGGAACTTTGTTAGATATACCTATCTTTAAAGAGAAAGTAGATATGATTAACAAGCACTTACACCCTGATTTAGATATAGTAGGTAAGTTATTATATTTTACTATTATAACTGAGAATACAGCGTTGTTTAGTTTGTTTGCTAACGTATTATCATTAACAAGGTTTAAAGGTAAGATGAAAAATGTATCTAATATTATTGCTTGGACTAGTGCAGATGAGGACTGTCACGCAGCAGGCGGTATTTATTTACTCAACAAATTAAGAGAGGAAGGTTACTTAACAGATCGTATGGTTGAAGCTATCAGGGTTTCATCTAAAGAGTATATTAAATTTGAAGGAAAGATTTTAGATTGGATTTATGAACATGGAGAGTTAAATATGTTTAGTAAAGAGGATATGTTAAATTTTATGAAGTATAGAGTTGATACAGCTTTTAATAAGTTAAATATTAAACCTGTATTTAATATAACACCTGAACAATATGCACCGATGAAGTGGTTTGATGAGGAGATTTATGCAAACTCACTCGATGATTTTTTTGCTAAAAAACCTGTGGATTATACTAAACATGATAAACCTGTTACAGGTAATGATTTATTTTAATATTAAACAATTATATTATGGCAGTTAAAAAATTAGAAAAACTAGAAAAAGTAAAAATGTTTGTATTACCGGTATCTGTAATGCCTGTACATGTTCAAAGAAAAGTTATTGAGGATACTAAATTAACAGAGGGAGAGGCTATAAGTGCGCATGTATGTGAGGTTAATGACCCTGACTATGACTACGTAGATGAGTGGGTTGTTGACAATTACCCGTTCTTAAAGGATGAGAATATGTTCTTAGTTCATTTAGATAATCTTTCAGAGTACAGACAACTTAATGCACCTGATTAGTTATGAGCTTAATAGAAATTACGATGAAGGTTGTTTCATATTGTGAAATACCGGAGGATTTAGACAAAGGTTGGTTGGAGGAACAAGGGTGCGATTGCTATGTAAAATCCTCATTATCCTCAGACCCTGAGTATGATAGGGATGAATTAGATGAATGGATTGCTAAAACATACCCTGAGCTAATCGACACAACATTTTTAATACACATAGACTATTAAACAAATTTTATATATGACGAAAGGAACAAATTATTGGTGGTTAAATGAGGAATCTTTACAAATGCTTAAAGGGGGCTATTTACTACGTGGGGAGAATGCAGAGGATGCGGTTAAAAGGGTTGCTAAATCAGTTGAACAAAGGCTTAAAATAAAAGGGTTTGCTAAGATAGTTGAAGATATAGTTGCTAAAGGTTGGATTAGTTTATCGTCCCCTATTTGGTCTAATGCAGGAACTAAGAGAGGTTTACCCATTAGTTGTTTTAACGTACACGTACCGGACAGTATAGAGGGTATAACAAACAAGCTTGGGGAGGTTATTATGCAAACCAAACTTGGTGGTGGTACATCCGGTTATTTTGGTGAGTTAAGGCATCGAGGCGCAGCAGTTACAGATAATGGGGAAAGTTCAGGTTCTGTATCGTTTATGAAACTGTTTGATACAGCAATGGATGTTGTTTCACAGGGAAGTACGAGGAGAGGGGCATTCGCAGCTTACTTAGATATAGATCATAAAGACATTGAGGAGTTTTTAACAATAAAATCTATTGGTTCACCTATTCAAAACGTATTTACAGGTGTTTGTGTTCCTGACTACTGGATGCAGGAAATGATTGATGGTGATAGTGATAAGCGTAGGATTTGGGCTAAGGTTTTAGAGTCAAGGCAACAAAAAGGTATGCCGTATATTTTCTTTACAGATACAATTAACAAGGGTAAGCCGGATGTGTATAAGGAAAATGGTATGATGATTAACGCTTCAAACCTTTGTAGTGAGGTTTTGTTACCATCAACGTTTGATGAATCCTTTGTATGTTGTTTATTATCAATGAACCTTGCTTTATACGATGAATGGAAAGATACAGACGCGGTTAAAACAGCTGTTTATATCTTAGATGCGATTATGTCCGAGTTTATTGAAAAGACAGAAGGTAATCATCATATGAAATCAGCTAATACCTTTGCTAAAAGACATAGGGCTTTAGGGCTTGGTGTCTTAGGTTGGCACTCATTACTACAATCAAAGATGATTCCTTTCGGTGATTTTAGGGCTCAACAATTAAACTCTAAGATTTTTAAACAGTTGGATGAACAATCATTAGAGGCATCTAAAGAGTTAGCAGGACTGTTTGGTGAACCTGATCTTTTAAAGGGTTATGGGGTTAGGAATACAACAAGGTTAGCTATTGCCCCTACAACTTCTTCATCGTCTATTTTAGGGCAGGTATCAGCCGGAATAGAGCCTTATTCATCTAACTACTTCAAGGCAGGCTTATCTAAAGGAAACTTTATGCGTAAGAATAAGTACTTAGAGGATTTGTTAAATGAAAAAGGGCTAAACACTGAGGAAGTTTGGAGGCAAATAATGTTTGACCACGGGTCTGTTCAATCAATTAATGGCCTAACAGATGAGGAGAAAGATGTATTTAAAACAGCTAAGGAGATAAACCAAATGGATATTATTTCCCAAGCTGCTAATAGACAACAATACATTGATCAATCTCAGTCAGTTAATTTATTCATACCTACAACAGCTTCAATTAAAGATATTAATACTTTATACATTGATGCATGGAGGAAAGGGGTTAAGACTTTGTACTATCAAAGGGGTACAAGTGTATCAAAAGAGGCAGCAGCTCAAGCTATGAAACCTGATTGCAGTTCTTGCGAATCATAACAGTATGGTTTTGAGGGGTTTAAAAAGCCCCTTAAAATTTTTCAAAAATTCTTTATAAAAATGCTGTTTTGTAAGGTTTTTCTATTTATATTTGCAATATCAAAATTTAACAAATGAAATAACATGACAAAACAAACAAGAGAAAGAACAATACTAGCGTTATTCAACGCTGCTGAGTTTATAAGACAACACACAGAGGTTGGTTTATTTCCGGAGGATGTGGGTGAGGTTAATGAAAGAGGATTACGTGAGTATGATAAGGCTTGTAAAAGGGCTGCTAAATTAATTGAATCTGTGGTAAACAGACAACAAAGAAAAATTAAATAGTATGATTTCAATAGTAAAAGATAATAAAACAGGCATAGATTTTAACAAACCACAATTACTTAAAATGAAGGATGGTAAAACTATTATAATGACCGAAGGTAAGACTACTGTTTTAGATGGGTTCACACATATAGGAGGCACGGTTGTTGGAGGTGATGTACACGCACAATTAGGTCAATATAGTGATATTTGGAGGAGTGATATTTGGGTTAAGTTCGAAGGGAGTGTAATAATACAGTCAAGTAATAATGATTAAACAATTTTATACTATGGTAACAATTTACAAAAAGGATTCCAAAGGGAAACTAAGGTTTTTAACTATATCCACAGAAGGGAGTAAAGTTATTCAAGAGAGTGGTTTGTTAGATGGGAAGGCAACAACAAACATTTCAAATTGTGAAGGTAAGAACATTGGTAAGGCTAATGAAACAACACCTGAACAACAAGCTATATCAGAGGCTGAGGCAAAGATTGTAGCAAAACTTAAAGAAGGTTATTATAAGACTAAAGAGGAGGCAGAGGTTGACACCTTAATCCTACCGATGTTAGCTAAAGACTTCAAAGATCAAGAGAAAAATATTAAGTACCCTTGCTTTATTCAAAGGAAATATGATGGTATTAGGATGCTTGCTATAAAAAATAAAGGTAAGGTAACACTTATATCACGTAAAAATAGAGAGATAGTAACGTTAAATCATATTATTTTACAGTTAGAGAGTACTAATATACCTGATGGTATTTACGATGGGGAGGCGTATAATATAGATATTGGGTCTTTTCAAAATCAAGTACAGGCAGTTAAAAAGGATTCTGCCAATACACACAAAATTAATTTTAATATATATGATATAGTTTTAGACATTCCATATAAAGAAAGACAAGAAAAACTAAAAAGTATTTTTAATGGGTAAATTCAAGGTAATACACGGAATGTTTGGTACACCTGAGTATAAGGCATGGGCTACACACTCAGAACAAAACTTAAATAAACGTACACCTAAAAACAATACATCAGGTTATAAGGGTGTTTATAAAAGAGGTAACAAGTGGGAAGTGTATATATTTAAGGATAAAATGAGACTATACATAGGTAAGTTTGAAAACTTAGAGGATGCGATAACTAAAAGAAAAGAATCAGAATTAAAACATTTGTAGTATGAACAATATAAAATTAGTGCCAACTTATGAAATAAGTAATAAACAGGAACTTGATAAATACCACTCTAAGTTTATTGCAGAGGGTTACGAAGGGACAATTGTACGCCACGGATCAGCAGGTTATGAATCAAACAAAAGATCATCAAGCCTTTTAAAATACAAAGACTTCTTAGATATTTCTTGCACAATCAAAGATGTACAACCAACAGAGAAAAGGCCTGAGCATGGGATGTTTATTTGTTCAATGCCGGATGGTAAAGATTTCGGGTGTGGGATGAAGTTTTCTTTTGCTGAGAGAGAAAAGTTTTTGAAAGAGAAAGAGAGCTATGTAGGGTTGACGGCTGAGATTAGATTCTTTGAATATACGGATGAAGGTTTACCAAGATTCCCAGTGTGTGTAGGTATTAGGTTAGATAAATAAAAATATAGGTTATGAATAATATAATAGTAATTTCAGTATCTATAATTGTATCATTAATAGTATACTACTATTTAACTAATACTACAACCTTTAATGACACAGATGAGTATGAAAATGGTTATTTATCAGCAGAATATAGTATAAAGCAAGGTCAAGACCCACAATATTTATACGACTTATGTTGGGATAATACTTTATCCTCAGATAGTTGGGATAAAGGTTGGTTACAGTCATGTTTAGATAACGGAGCAAAAAACAATATATGGAGAGATTAAGTAAAGAGTTTCACTCAGGTAAAGCAGCACAAGATTTTGCAGGTAGAGTCAATGGTAGATTAGTTGCTAAGTCAGTTTCAGGTTCTAAAAAGAAATTTATTGTGACTTACGTTAAAGTACCAAAAAACCTTTATGAAGATGACATTAAGGTATTAACACCTAAAGAGAAAGTTTTTACCCGTAACAAGCTTAGAATAGCTCATGAGGTATCTAAAGAGTTCGGGTTTATACCTGACGAAAAAGAATTGATTAATGTCAAAAAACATATGGAAGGTTTTTGTAACAAGACATATAACAGTCAGGATTTGTGGAATGTCCTTAGAGAGTTCGCATTAAAAATAGATGATGATATTACAGAGATCATTGTTGAAACTTATTTAAATAACAATTAAAATTATAATTATGGGTAAAATAGTAGATAAAGTATTAAGGTTTTTATTTTGGGTTTTAATCCCACTAATTACATCAGCCGGAGCAATTGTTCAATTAACTTTAGTAAAGATGGCAGGTAAACTTAACGGAGAGTATTTGTTAAACTTTGGCTTAACAATATTTATTTGTTTAATGTTCTTTGCAGAGTATTTTATTGGTAGCGGATTAAGTTTAGCTAATAAGAAGTACAAAGAGAGTAGAGAGGATTTAGCAAAAGCGTATAAAGAGGCTGTTAAAAATGCTATAGATGAAAAGCAAAGGTGGCTTGATTATGAAACTAAGAGAATATATGATACTGTAGAGAGAAGGCACGCAAAAGACGTAGAGGTTTTAACTAATAGAGTTCAAGAATTGATTAGGGGGAATAATGAAGGATTGTTGAAAAGAGGTGCGGGTAGTCATTCACCAACTCTTATGAATAAATTTAAGACTGATGGTACTTTAGATAAAGAGTATGATTTGACAAATCCTGTAACTGTTACTGAGGAGGATTGTAATGATTCAATTAAATATTTAAGAGGGTATGCTACAGGTGATGGGTATACAATATCATACCAAGACACCGGAGCTTATGTAACAAAATCTGTTAATCTTAATTATTCAAAGTGATGGATGTTCAAATTAAAAAGTATACAAAAGGTTTTTGGGATACTGGTGCAGAGGATTTATCAAAACAAATTAATGATTTCTTAGAAAGGACTGGGGTTGTACTTTGTGATGTTACATACCAAACAGACTCTATAAATGGTCAACATCATGTTATAATAACTTACACAGAATGAACTTAGATAATGTTTTAGTTGGAGATATTGAAGCAGATGGATTGTTAGATACTATAACTAAAATTCATGTGTTATCAGTAGCATATAAAAAAGATTCGGGGTGGTTCATGAGTTCTACCCCGGATTATGAAAAGATCAGGAAAACCTTTGCTGACGAGAATAATGTTATTGTTATGCATAACGGTAGACGATATGACGGAGCAGCAATTGAGAGAGTTTTAGGTATAAAGGTTAAAGCCACTATCATAGATTCATTAGCTCTATCATGGTGGATGCATCCTAAAAGGTTAAAGAAATTTGGTCTAGCAGAATACGGAGAGGATTATGGAACACCAAAACCTAAGATTGAGGATTGGGTAGGGTTGAGTTATGAGGAGTATAGGCACAGATGTGAGCAGGACGTTGTTATTAATACAAAGCTTTGGGTAGATTTGTTAGAGAAAATGCGTAAAATTTATGACTCTGATGATGAGATTATAAGGTTAATTAATTTGTTAAATTTCATTATGGATTGTTCCTTTAATCAGGAAGAAGCCAAAGTTAAGGTAGATGTTGAGTTAACAACAAAACACTATAACTACTTTGATGAAATGAAAGAGGAGAAAATTAAAATCCTTAAAGCTGCAATGCCAAAGCATATTAAAACAGGTATTAGGTTAAGACCTAAAACAATGTATAAAAAAGATGGGTCTTTATCAGTGGCCGGAGCAAAGTGGATTGATAAGTGTGATGAACTAGGCTTACCACATGATACCTTAGAGTTCGAAGATATTTTATCAATATCAGAAGGAAACCCAAACTCTGTAGATCAAAAGAAAAAATGGTTATTTGATTTAGGTTGGGAGCCGGAAACTTTCAAATATGTTCGTGAGGAAGTTTATAACCCATCTAAAAGACGTATGGAGACTAAACAAAGAGCAATACCACAGGTAACAAACCCTGATACAAAAATGCTTTGTCATTCTGTCAGGAAGTTGGTAGAGGTTGAACCTGCTATTGAGGCTTTGGATGGGTTGACGGTAATCACGCATAGACTTGGGATTCTGAAAGGGTTTTTGAACAAACGTGATGAGAATGATATGATCTCGCAAGGGCTTACACAATTAGCTGTAACAATGAGGTGGCAGCATGCTGTTATTGTTAACATTCCTAAATATACAGGTAAGAAGGATTTAAGGGATGGATATTGGTTAAGGGAATGTTTAATAGCGAGTGAAGGAACAAGGTTGATACAAGCTGATTTATCCGGTGTTGAATCAAGAACCTCAGATCATTATACTTTCAAATTAAACCCTGAAAGGATTAAGAAAACTAAACAAGATTTCTATGACCCTCATACAGAGATTTCTGTAACAGCAGGTCTTATGACTGAGGCTGAGGAATTGTTTTATGTATACAATGCTGCTTTAGATGATATGGGGAAAGCAGGTAAAGACATATCTAATATGGATTATAAGAACTTTAGTTTTTACCAGTATAATGAGGAGGTACAGGCTTTGTTTGATCTACCGGAGGATAAACAGAAGGTTAAATTACAAGAGTTAAAAGGTCAAAGGAGTCAAGGGAAAACAACTAACTATGCATCATTGTATAAAGTTGGGGCTACAACACTTGGTCGTAATCTTGGTATTACAGTTAACAAAGCTCAGGAGTTGATAGATGCTTATTGGAAGGTTCATTGGGCTGTAAAAGAAGTATCAGAAACTTTCAAGGTTAAAAAGATTGACGGTGAAAACTGGATTTTCAACCCTGTTAGTAGGTTTTGGTACTTCCTTAGAAATGAGAAGGATAAATTCTCTGTCATAAACCAAAGTACAGCAGTGTTTTGTTTTAACATGTGGGTTTATTTTGTTGTTAAAAGGGTTGGGTATCCTATTACACAGACACATGATGACTTAATGTTGAGGGTTGATGATAATGAAAACACTATCATAGACATACAAAAACAAATTAAACTTGCTATAGAAGATGTAAATAAGTATTTAAAATTAAATGTCAGATTGGATTGTGAAGTTCAAAACGGGAGGACATTTGCAGAAACGCATTAAACAAAAATATATGATAAAATACCCAAAAACAGGGCAGTTTAGAAATGCCATACAAGACGTATTAAAGAATTACGGAGGAGTTAAATTGAATTTTGAATGCTCTATTAAAGCTCATGGAACAAACGCAGGGATTGTTTTTTACCCTAGCGGTGTTGAATATCAGTCAAGAGAGAGAGTTTTGACATTAGAGCAGGATAACGCAGGGTTCATGCAAGCTATGGTTAATAAGGATTTAACATTTATGACCAAATATTTGTTCGATGAAAACATTGTTGTATATGGAGAATGGTGTGGTGGTAACATTCAGAAAGGAGTTGCTTTAACACAACTAAAAGAAAAGATTTTTATTATCTTTCAGGTTTTGGTAGATGGAGTTTCAGTACCTTTTAAAAGTATTAAAGATCATGAACAAGGTATTTATAACATTTATGATTTTCCTACTAGTGAGATTATGATTGATTTCTCAAACCCAATAGAAGTTCAAAACCATTTAATAGAATTAACAACTATTGTAGAGGATGAGTGCCCTATTGGAACTTACTTTGGAATTAGTGGCATTGGTGAAGGTTTAGTATTAAGATGTATTGAGCATCCGGAGATCGTATTTAAATCTAAAGGAGAGAAGCATTCAGTAAGTCAGGTTAAGGTTTTAAACTCTGTAGACCCTGATAAGTTAAAGTCAGTTGATGAGTTTATTAATTATTCTGTCACTGAGCAAAGACTAAACCAAGGTTTAGAAAATGTTGAGGTGAAGTTAGAGAACACAGGCGCTTATATAAAGTGGGTTGTTCAGGATATAATTTCTGAGGAATCAGATGTACTTGAAAACTCTCAATTAACAATTAAAGATGTTCAAAAAGTTATTAGTACAAAAGCCGCTACATTCTTTAAATCTAAATTAGTTTAATATGGGTGTAAGAAAGATAGGTGTTACTAAATACCGTAAGAAAGGAGTTAAGCTAATTAACTACACTAAAACAGATGTTGACGGGATTACTTTTGATTCAAAGTTAGAATCTTATATGTACACATTGTTAAGGGATAATGAAATACCATTTGAACTTAACAAAACGTACTTATTAGTATCAGGGTTTAAATATCCGTCAGGTAACTTTGAAAGGAAAAGTACCAAAGATATGACGTTAGTCGATAAACCAACCATTCGAAAGATGGAATACACACCTGATTTTGTTCACCCAAAAGAGGAGTTCATTATTGAGGTTAAAGGTAAGGCTAATGAGTCATTCCCGCTTAGGTGGAAATTTTTCATGAATAGTATGAACAGTCGTGATACCCCACCTATGTTGTTCAAACCAACAACGCAAACTGAGTGTAGAGAAGTAATTACAATTTTAAAAGATAAAGGATATGGTAGAAAATAATTTAGAATCAGTGATGAGTACATTAAATGAAATTCATGACAATGTAAATGATGTGTATGAGGCTGTAGCTGATAAATTGTTAAAGGAAGCTAACAAAGCTATTGATGAAGCAATCAACAATTTAAAGAATTTCAAATTAAATATTAACAAAACAGCGGAGTAATATGAATAAAAGTTTTAATAAGTTAAATTTGGATGACAAGGCCTTAATTAGTTCTTACTATTTAAATCATAAAACAAGAGAGAAAGCGCAGTTAAACTTATCTAATTACTTTGGTGTAACACCTAGAACAATTAGGAGTTGGTATAAGCAGATGACAAAGCCATACAAAAAGAATAAACGTAATGTACTTGTTATAGGTGATTTACATACTCCTTTTGAAAAGGAAGGTTATTTGGAGTTTTGTATTGAACAATTTCATAAGTACAAATGTACTGAGGTTGTTTTCATTGGGGATATTATTGATAATCATTATTCATCTTATCATGAAACAGATACAGAAGGGCATGGAGGCTCTAGGGAGTTAGATTTAGCAATTGAGAGGATTGGTGAATGGTATAAAGCCTTCCCTAAAGCAACGGTTATTATCGGTAATCATGATCGTATAATCATGCGTAAAGCTCAATCATCTGCAATCCCTCAGAAGTGGATTAAGGAGTTTAAAGAGGTATTGAATACACCGGGTTGGGAGTTTAAAGATCGTCATATTATTGGTAAGGTTCAATATATCCACGGGGAAGGTGGTACAGCAAGAACTAAAGCTTTATCCTCTATGATGTCAACTGTTCAGGGTCACATTCATACAGAGGCTTATACATGGTATCACGTTGGTGATGGTATGAAAATATTCGGGACTCAGGTTGGTTGTGGTGTTGACTGGGATTCTTACGCAATGGCTTATGCAAAGAGGTTTAAGAAACCTGCTATCGGGTGTGCTGTTATTTTGAATGAAGATACACCGTTAAACATTTTAATGGATTTGTAGTATGTTAAATAGCAAGTATTATAAAAAGATAATTAAACTTTTAAGAGTCTATGAATATTGTTTAGATGGGTATAGAACTACAACATCTAAGCATCAAGCAGAGTTTAAATTGTCTTACAAAGATGGTAAAATTTTTTCAGAGACAGTTTGGATAGCAAGTGATAATTGGCCTTTAGCAAGTTTAGAGACTATTTATTATTCTATTAAATCTGAGTTGAGTGGTAAATACCCTTATGTTAACCAATTTTAAAAATTAATTATGGGATTAGAATTAACAGGCCTTTTCATCGTAACAGAGGTAAAGTCTAAAACAAAAAGACAAATGTTCAAAGATTTAAAGGTTAATGACGTATTAAAAGTACGTCAAAAACTTGAATCTCAGGGAACAGGTAGTAATGGTACTTATGCCACCCGAATAAAAGTAGAGAAAGATTTTGAAACATATCACTTTACTTTAAACGAGTTCGGAGCAGGTATGAGTTCAGTTGAATTAAAACAAATTAAATAATGGAGGCAATTAATAAAATAGAATTAGAGGAGTTATTAGTAATTGATATTGAGACCACTACATTAGTTAAACAGTTGGAGTTAAATACTCCTCTGTTTGACGCTTGGTCCTATACTAATAAAAAGTTAAATTTAACTGACATAGAGTTATTAGATTTGTATCATGAGAAAGGGGCACTTTATCCGGAGTTTGGTAGGATTGCTTGTATCTCTGTAGGCACACTTCATAATGGTAATTTTGTAACAATGACATTTAATGATGAGAATGAAAAAGAACTTATTGAGAAGTTTAACAAAACTCTTAGGAGAAAGCATTGGAAGGTGTCAGGTCATTTTATCAAGACTTTTGACATACCTTATATCTTTAAACGCTCGATTGTCAACGGGGTTATCCCTCACAAATTGGTTGATGTATCCGGAAAGAAGCCTTGGGAAATCATTTGGATTGTTGATACAGCAGAGCTTTGGGGTTTTACGAGCTTGGTTGCGGTAACAAATGCACTTGGAATACCTTCACCTAAAGATGATATTTCAGGAGCTGATGTACCAAAAATGTATTGGGATGGTGAGATTGAAAGGATTAGTAGGTATTGTGAGAAGGACGTAGAGGCCGTTTATAACATATTGTATAGGTTTAAAAACATTTCCGATGTTCCTGCCCCACTCGTTGAAAAGCCTTTGTTAACGGCTATGTTTGAAGGTCATTTTAGTGAGGCTGATAATGAAATTTTAAAGACACTGTTTAATGATGCAACAAAGGAGAATGCAGAAAAAATGTCAACAATCCTAAATGCCATAGTATCAACTGCTAAAGGTAAGACAACAAAACTTACTAAAGCTCACATTAAACAATTAAATTCTTAGTATGAGTAAAGCAGAAGAATACGTAATTGAATTACCAAAGAGTAGGGACGGATTACCCTGTCTATCATATAGTCAGATAAGTACATGGAAAAAGAATAAGAGGGATTACATGAGGCAGTATTTCTTTGGTGAGAAGTTCACTGGAAACCAATATACAGAATTTGGGAGCTTGATTGGTAACGCTTTAGAGAAAGGGGATTTTAGTAAATTCACCACTAAAGAACAAGAATTGTTAAAAACAATCCCACGATATGATCAGTTTGAAAAGTATATCTCATTAAAGTTCAAAGGGTTTCATGTCATTGGCTATATTGATACAAACTCAAATGACTATCTAAACCTTGTTGACTACAAAACAGGTGAGGTTAAAGATGAGAAAATTGCTGAGTATCAAGATGATGATTACATCCAACTAGATATTTACTCAGCAGCTTTGTTACAGGAGCATGGTGTTTTACCAAAGAATGTGCAAGTTATATTAATTGATAGAACAGGCAATGCTTTTAAGAATGAACCTTTAAAATTAGGGAGTAAGATTCACCCTATAACAAAGAAGGTTACAAAAGCAAGGATTAAACAAGTGATGGCAGATATTGAGGCTGTGGCTAAAGATATTTCAGATCATTACAAAGTATTTTTAGAACTTCAAAAATTAACATCATATGTCAAGGAGTAACCCTGATAAAGTTGAATCCCCTTCAAAATTGTTGAGGGATTCATTTTACCGACTTTGGAAAAAAGACTCAGAGGAGTTTGAGGACTTTGAGGATTACTACAAATCAAAGATGCAGAAATTGATAGAGTATTATAACAAACTTTTAAAGAAATAATTATGACAACAAACACAAAACCATTCGGAGACACAAGCGCATTACAACCACATCAACAAAGAGTAGTTAACGAAAGACAGGACAGGATTTTATAGTATTTAGCTTTAGATATGTTCATTGATACAAGCCTTTTGTTTAATGATCTTCAAAAAGAGGAAAAGCAAAGGTTGATTGCTCAACACAATATCATGGGAGAGCTAATCAATATACTTACAGAAAGAATTGAGTACTTTTTATACAGCCCAGTACCTAAACAAACAGAAGGCCGTGTATTAATCGGAGACTTTGGTGTAGATAATCGTAAGATATTCAACATCAAACAAGCCGCTGCTAGATACTTAGACACTATCATAGAAAATGGTGTAGCCGGAAGGAGATTAAGCAAAGCTAAGACAGACATTGAAACGTCTTGTATGTACGCTGTAAAGAGTATTTTCGAAGGGTAGCTAACACAACTAATTGAACCACAGGATAATTTTTCTGTGGTTCTTTTTGGTTTAATGAAATATTTTTGTATATTTGCACTTATTAATTGTATCGTGAGATACTAAAAACAGTGTTATGAAATTATTAACTACATTATTAATGGTTTTAGTTTTACAGACTAAAACGTATAGAGTGTCGTGGTATGGAGGAAAACATCACGGGCGTATTACAAAGAGTGGTGTTATTTTCGATAAGAATAAAATGACGTGTGCTGCTTCAAGTAAGTATAAAATTGGAGATCGTCTCCAAGTTACAAATGTTTCATCGAACAAAAAGGTTATTGTTGTCGTTAATGATCGGGGAGGGTTTAGTAAGTATGGCCGGGAATTGGATTTGAGTGAGGGTGCTTTTAAAAAGATTGCTGATTTGAAAGACGGTGAGGTGAAAGTTAAAATAGAAAAATTAAATTAAAATATTATGGGTAAAGTAACGTACGAAGAATATGTAAACAGGGTTAATCTAAGTTTAGAAGAAAAAATACAATGGACTATTGAAAGGTATATAGACTTTAGAGAGGTTTATAAAGATAAGTGTTTTTTAGCATTCTCAGGAGGTAAAGACTCACAGGTTATGGCTGATATTATAGATAGATTACACGATGGGGGAGTTAGATAATATGCTAAAATTAGAGTATAAAATACTAAAAAAGATACTTATAAGTAAAAACAATAAACCTACTAAAGTATTTGCTGACACCAAGTTAGAGTTTCCTGAACTTAGGAAGCACGTAAATAGTTTTAGTAATGTTAAAATACTTATACCTAAGAAGATGTATAAAGATGTTGTTAAAGAACATGGTTTTGCTGTAGGGTCTAAAAAAGTATCAAGAATGATACACGACTTAAAGAATCCTACAGATAGAAATAAAGTGTCTAGGAATTTATATTTAACAGGTATAAAGAGAGATGGAACCAAAACTAGCGTATTTAAATTATCTAAAAAATGGCATAAACTAATAAATACACCTTTTAAAGTAAGTAATAAGTGTTGTGACTACTTTAAAAAATGCCATTCAGTGATTATCATAAAGAGACAGGTGAGCATCCTATAGTAGGCACAACTGCTGAGGAGTCAGAGTTTCTTACCTTAGAACAGGTTGTAATAATTTTGGGGATAAACCAATGTCTAAACCAATAAGTATTTGGACTGAAAAAGATATATGGGAATATCATGACAAGTATAATATAAGGTTTTGTGAAGTGTATTATAAAAGGGTTACAGAGGAAGGTGTTGAGGTAAGCGGGGAAAGGCAAACTGGGTGTGTTATTTGTGCTTTTGGGGCAGAACAAGATAAAGGTGACATGAACAGGTTTCAGAAATTAAAACTCACACACCCCAAAATGCATAACTTTTTATATATAATACAGGGCTTGGGGAGGTATTAGATTATGTAGGTATTAATTATGAAAATGAAGAAATAAACCTATTAGGTGAATTAACAAAAATTAAATAAGATGAAAGATTACGATGGAATTTAGAGACAAGAGGTGTACCAAACGGTATACCTCTTTTTGTTATATGTACATGAAAAAAGGAGACTATTTCTAGCCTCCTTAAAATTACTTGTAATAACCTGACCCATACCCTGAGTATGATGTTTTAATCTTTGATTTATGTTTCTTTGGTTTATCAGTTACAGGATTCTTAGCCTGTAAATATTTCTGAGTAACCCTACCAAACCTATCAATAGGTAAACCTGTTGCCTGTGATACTAACGATGTTGTGTACTGAGCAGTCTTGAACTTAATCAAATCTTTCTCCGTAATCTTATCATTAGCCCTGTATTTATCAAGTAGATCATAACTCATTGAACCAAAATCTACAACAGATTTAACTGCTAATCCCTCAGCACCTAAGTTACCTAAGAAATCAGTGTACTTACTTTTCTTAGTTGGTGTAAAAAACATACTATCCTCAAAGGCGTTGTATTTCTCACCTGTTGATTTAATGTATTCCTTATTGATCATTTCCCCAATAAAGTTACCCATAAATCCTGCTACAGCTCCTTTATTACCTAAAGCAATCAAACCTAAGTGCTGACCTAAAGCCTTTTTCATAGCTTTGTTATTGACCAGTCCTTCCTCTTCATCGTCAGCTCCTGTAACCATTTTAACGATCCAGTCTCCTGCAATAGCACCTAAGTAACTATAAGCAATACCCCTAGCATTGACTACAGCAAACGCCCTGAATGCATCTGATTTAGAATCAAATGTAGAATCACCTATACCTGTCATACCGTTCAAAGAATCCCAAAAAACCCTGTTCTCATTAAATGTAAATGATCTAAGGAAGTTATTAAACTTCGTAAACCAATTTGCCTTACCTGATTGAACAATTAGTTTCTGTTCTGCTGTTGCTCCGGTATTGAAGTAATTAGCTGTTTTCTTATCAGCTTGTGTTACAGCTTTCTGTAGATCGTTGTGAACTTCCTCACGATAAGATTTGTCATCACGATACTTCTTACCATCAAAATCATTACCAGTGATCTTTTTAAATTCCTCATTTGTATAATACTTCCACAAATGCTGTGAAGGATAATCAGCGTATTTATAATACTGTTTACCTGCTTCCTCAGAGAACTTTGTAAACACATTATGCTTATACATATCTACCATTCTTTGGACAGGTTCAGGTCTTAAAGTCCTGTACTTAACCTGATTAATTGGCGAACTCATAGCACCTTTATAATCAGAAGCCCTAGAGCCCCCCAACCTCTCAGATTGTGTAGACGCAATATTCTCTTGAATAACTTTATTAACACTATCATCAATATTATTGTTTGCCTTTATAATAGCAGGCAGCTTATCAGCATGCAACCCATACACTGTTGAGTAGTTTGATAAAACGTCATATCCTAACCTTACAGGGTCTACAAGAACTTTTGTGAATGTATTCCTTACAAAAGTATTAAACAGCTCATTTGACCTTGATTTGAAGCTATACGGGGATGAACCTAATTGAGCATCAATCAAATTTGAAACTGTTTTTTCCAAAGCTCCTCCTAAACTAACTAAAGATGCATTGTTAGATTTTTTAACATTTGATATTGTCATTCCTACAACTTTCAAAGGTTGAGCTAAATTAGCCTCAATATTTGATTGTCTTATATGTCCCATGAAAATACCTGATGTATCAAAACTTAACGGATTAGCACCTGTAGCAATCCTCTCATTCGATTGATCAGCTTTTACAGATGTTGCACCTAGAATGTTTGTTAAACGATTCTTAATATCAGCATCCGTATCCGCATTTATATTGTTGCCTGAATTCTTACGAGGAAAGTAGTTAGTAGGATATAACAAAGTTTCACCACGTAAATGATTATTATAATCACGACTTGTTAACTCTGTTTCTCTCAACTTCTTATCCATAAACTCGATAACACTTTTCTCAGCCGGGGAGAAATCGTTATACATTTCCTCAGATGTTTTACCTTTAACGTCATTATAAACCTCCTGAACATAATTAATATCTGTCTGAGGCATATTAAGATTTAACTTATTAGCCTCCATAGCTTTCATATGTTCTGCTAAAGGATAAACCTTATTCCCTCTTAATTCAGGGTTTGAATCAAACTCTCTAGCTCTAAGGAACATTTGAAGTTTAACGTTAAGTTTAAAAGGTTCTTTCTTTGCAGCTCTATTGAACAAATTAGTAAATTCGTTTGCTACAGACATTGTCTCATTATCAGCTTTGTTAAGGTTTGACGTTAACGGGTGCACTATGTTATCATAGAACGTTGTTCCTTTAACACCTTTAACTGCATAGTCAATATGCTGCATCATTTCACGACTGATCTTTTTAAAGAAGTCATCCGATGTATACTCCCTACCTTTTAAGTTGTCTATAAACTTGGTTATACCTGATACAGGCTTTAATACCTTAGCTCCAACAGTGTTTATAATATCCTTAGCCGTTCTTTCAGCTTTATATTTATTAACAACGTCTGTTAAAACTTTGTTTGGTAAAATACCCGCGTCTCTGTGAGCTTCTAAAGCTCTGTTAATTCTACCAAGCTCAGCAGCAGATAGACTATTTAAATATCCGTTAGGGATAGCCTTAAAATCTCTTAACGTTTTTCTCTCAAAATCAGTTAAATTATCAGAAGGTTTTATATTATCTCTATCAAAACTCTGTAATTTATTAATAGCCTCTGCATTATCTTTAGGTACAGGCTTAACCTTGTTCGCTTTATCCTCATTCTTTTTCTCAACATAGTCATTTATGTTTTGTCTAAGTCTGTCATAAAGATCATTAACATGATTAAAATCAACATCATTACCTTTTGATAAATCCTCCATTATAGAGTAGTATTCATCGTAGTTAGCATCAGGAATTTGGTTTACTGGAAGTGTTGTAAGCTTCCTTACATTCTCTCCGGCATTACCATACTTAGTCCTAGCCTTTACGTTAGCTCTTTTCTGTAATGTTTTTAATTTATTGTCTCTAGCTTTACCTGCTCTTTTCTCTAATCTTTTAACAAGGTTGTCAATTGTTTTATTAACTCCACCAATATTATCCTTATTAACCTTTGATGCCTGATCTAACAAAATACCTGCGTCACGTTCAGAGAAATTAGTTCCTAAGCCTTTAATAGCCGACTTAACTTGCTCTAAGAAATCAGCTTTTAGTTTAGATACATCTGCTGAACCTTGTTCGTACCCTTGTCTTAAAGCCTCTAATTTATCAGTTAACAACTTGCCTTCCGGAATAGACACCTTATTTGTTTTATCAACGTTAGGCTCATTAGTAGTACTTAATATAGAATCCCAAACACCATCATTTTCTAACTCTTCTCTTTCATTAACATCTAAGTTTTTATACCAATCTGTTGAACGAATATAGTCAACTCCGGCTGATATAGCATCTAACCCTAATTTAGCTGTATTAGCTGCTGCGATAACCGCATTCAAAGCTCCTCTAGCAACATCTACAGGCAGTCGTTTATATAAGGTATCATTATTGTTATCTAAATCATCCCTCATTTTAGTAACACGATCTATGAAACTATCTAACCCAGTTTGGTTTGATAAATCAGTTTTCCTTAAATCATCTTGTGTTTCAGGAGTTGATGTTACTTCCTGACTAACATCGTCATTAACTGTTGTATTAGTATCAGTGTTAGTATCCACATTCCCCTGACGACTTTTGATAATCTTATTTAAATTTTCTCTATGGGCTTTAAATATAGAATCAATATCCGATTGGATTTGGGATTCAAATTCTGTGTTTACCTTTTTATTCTTAATACCAAGCATTGTTTTAATACTCTCCCAAATCTTTGATAACATACTAGAATTAGGGTCTAATATATTGTTATCATCAACAATCCACTCTCTAAAGTTCTTATTAGACATAAACTCAGCTACAAACTCATACTCATTTGTCAGTCCATAAGTACTTGCTTTTAGTGATGTAGGTTTAGATAAATTCTTTTCCTTCCTTTTCATAGTCCTGTAGACATCACTAATATTCTCATAAGCTTTTATTTGCTCAGGTGTGTATTTGTTAGATTTTTGATACTCAGGATTTTTAATATACTCCCTAATATCCGCCATAGTTAATACCGATCCTGCATGTACAATCTCATGAAACAATGTCTTACCACCTGCTGTTTGATCCCCAAATACAGAACCTATAATCATATGACTTAAGTTCATTTGAATATCACCTAAACCCGATGTTGTATTAATGACACCTGTATCATTATCCGCTGACATTTCTCTAGGCACTCTATAACCTCCTGATGCTATAACAGATGTTAATACTCTACCTATAGGGCTATCACCTTTTCTACCCATTAACGCTGAGAAAGTAACATTTAAATCAGGAGGTAGGGCGTTAATCAATTCGTCTGATATATTAAATTCACTTTTTAAATAATTAACTAATTTAGGGTCTTTGAACAAAGGTTTATTATTCTCAACTGCATCAATTAACTCTGCATCATTTAAAGGTCTTTTTACTTCTTTACCATACGTGGTTTCCCTGTTGGTGGCTTCGCTTTCGGCTGACGTTTGATCCTCATCAAGTCCGGTGGTGGTTTCGGTTGTTGTTTCTTCATTTACTTTATTATTTAACGTTTCTACTATCCTGTTATTTACATTTTCTAATTTAGAATCAATTTCAGGGTGGAAAGCTTCATCAAGATTCTTCTTATCTCTCTTTAACCCTTCCCTCTCTGCCAGTAATTGTGATACATCCACAGCAGTTTTACCTTTAACACTGTCAGGTAATTTATTCTTAAAATCCTTATAATTCTTAACCTGCTGTTTCAAGTCTATAAATTGATCCTCTGTTAAATGACCCTTATTAATCAAAGTCTCACCTGCTTGATCAAACTTATTCCCGTCAATAGCTGTTAACATATCAAAGTTCTCTTGAATGTTAGTTCCTAATGAACCTGACCTCATTGAACCTCCCGCTGCTGCTAGTCCTCCGGCAGCAAAAGATAAGATTGCTGTATCTAAAATCTCCTGCCTTGTATAACCTGTTGAAAGAATATCTTTATCTAAGTTTGCATTAGCCCAGTAATTACCTTGTTTCTGCCCTGCCCCTTCTATAAACTCCTGTAACATTTCTTTTGCTCCTTCCTCAAATGTGTGAGAAGCGGTTGAGAATACATTCTTTGCGCCTGATTTGAGGAAGTCAGAAACCCCTTTAGAACCTGATTCAGCAAAGGCAGCTACCGACCTACGTATTACATCACCTGTATTAAGTTCACTTAACAATTTGTTTGCGTTAGTATTTGGTAAAAATCGTGTAGCAATAGCGCCTGCTGCTGATGTTATAGCAGCTACTTTCCCAGCTTCAATTTTAGCCTCCTCATCTTTAACTCCTGCATCCCTTAATTGCTGTAATGTATCATTGTAAGTAGATGAACCAACCATTGAGCCAACGGCTACCATTTCAGGAATAGTTGCACCCAGCCTACCTAAATTAGCCTCAGTGATGCCGACCTTTGCAGCAGCTCCACCAATACCTTTTGTTGCTACGATCTGAAACGCTAAGTTACCTAATGTGTTTGATAAAGCATAAGAATAACCACGACCACTATAAATATGATCTGTGTCCTTAGACTCCTCAGACATTTTGTAAATATTATTCAAATCATCAGCTTTAGTAATATTGTTAACTGATGTTTTAGTTTGTGTATCAATTACATTACCGTCTGCTGTAACAAGGTATTCATTACCATTGTACTTAACCTTCTTACCTGTCGCGTTTGTAACCGTTCCCCTATTATCAATCCAATCAATAAAACCTTTCTCAAACCTTAACTTATCAGCGTAGTTATCAAAACCAATTATATCGGCGCCTGTACTAACTAAATCTGCTAAAGCGTATGTAGCCCCTTTGATCAATCCTTTACTAACACCTGCTGCATCAGCTAATATATTCTTACCTGCTTTAACATCTTTGTAAAACTGTAAGTCTTCAGCTTTCTTTTGTTGTTCAACTTTATAGTACTCAGGTAAATTCTCCTTCTTAAAGTTTTCGTAGTTTTTACCTAATGTACTACTTTCATCAATGATCCTTTGCCTTCCTTCGGGGTTTGATATGGTAAATTTATCTTTCAAATATGATGCCCTATCAACCATATACTTATTTACATAACTGTTTAATGCATACTCTTTCTGAGCATCACTATCATAGTTAATATCAGAATTGAAATAAGAAGTTTTGTTTTTAAGGAACATATTGAAATCTTGTTGATTAACTCCAATATCCTCTAATCCCATAAAATCTTTTTGAGCTTTTGCATCCTCCTGAGCATTAAGGGTATCATAAGCTGTTGACATATACTTGTATTCAGGTGTATGACGTTCTATATAATTATCAACAGAGTTACCTACTAAAGATTGCTCACCTTCCTGTACTTTATTAGGGTTTGCACTAAAAACCTCCTTAACCTTTTGGTCAATAGGTTTTTTAGAATTCCATTTAACAGGGGGTTGTGTAGCTACTTTGTTTACCCTTTGATCAAACTTAGTTGATGTTTTTTGCTCTTTACCTGCTTTTGGTTTAGATATTGCTTTCTCCTGCATACTTTGTATCAAAGTTCTTTTATCCTTCAGCCCTGATACATCAATTGTTGACTCACCTGTGTCGTTTAATGGCGATCTCCCAACAGCCGAACCGGAAGGTGATTTTGTTGGAACGGCTTGTGTCTTTACCGGACTTGGTTGTACCTTAGCATATTTTGTTTTAAAGTCTGATACAATAGCCTGTACCTGCTCTTTAGAAGCATTCTTTTTAGCCATACTCATAACAATGCTATCTAACTTAGACCTGTCAGCCTGAGATAGAGTTGGCTCACCTGTCGGTGGTGTTTGATTAAAACCCCCTGTAGTTTCGGGGGTTATGTTTTGTTCATCTAATTCTGCCATATTTATTTTAAATTTAATAACTTATTCCAAATTGATTTTTAACATCCTGTACACTTGCTCCTTTGCTTAATGAAGTTGGAGAACGAGGAGAGTTAGGTGATTGTGTTACTGGTGCAACATCCGTAGGGTCTGCATCAGATTTTCTATTTTTCATTTGACTTTCAATACTACGGAATACATTAGCAAATCTGCCTTTACGAGTAATAACATGTTCCATACCCTCTGAGTCTCTAAGCTTCATAATATTACTATCTGTACTAATATCAACAGAAGGAGCTGTAATCATTACTGCCTCACCCGCTGCATTCTTTCTACCGGGTAAAACAAAAGGCTGTATTTGACCTTTTTTGTTATCTCCTAATGTATAAGTGTTAAAGTTGTAGTATTGACCATTAGGTATTTTAGATTTAAACTCGTCACTTACCTCTAAACTAAAGTCATTATTAGCATCCCTTTTAGCATCAGCCATTAACTTTCTAACATAAGCATTAGAGTTCTGACGAGACGTTTGATTACTAAAGGCTGTATTAGCCTCAACAGCTTTATTATGCCTTTTAGTTTCATCAATCTTACTTAAATCCCTTTGATGAGCTGCTAAGTCTTTGTTAAACTCCTCAGTATATAATTCTTTATATCCGGTCTTAACCATTTCAGCTAAATTATTTGCCATATTTGTTCTTTCTTCATCACTAAACCCTGACCTCTTTTTAGAAGTAGGGTCAAATTGATTTGTTAAATCTGCCATAACTTCATCTGATTTAACAAGAGGTAACAAACGTATTACAGCTCCTTGTTGCAACTCAGGAGTCCATAATTTTGATTTAATAGTCATGAGCCCTTTTTCAGTCTTTTTCTCATAACTACCCAAACTACCTAGAACTGATGTAACAATGCCGTCCTTACCTAATAAGTCTGTTTTCTGATAAGGCCTCCAATTACCATTCATCATTTTGTCATAAGGGATTGTAAAAGGCTCTGCATCACCATTGTTTAAAGTCTTAACACCCTGAACAACCGGGTTATCATTATCATCAAAAGTAACTGTAAATTTCTTTGCATTTACAGCGTAGTTCTCAGCCTCCCATGTATCAAAATCAACACCTGACATTTGACCTTTATCAACCATGTCCTGATATTGTTTATGTAATGTAGCAAACTGACCTACCATATCTTTAACCTGAGCTGATGAACCTTTTAATTTCATCATCTTATTCTCATAAAGTCTTTGAGTAGCCGTATCACCTTTTTTCATAGCTTTATCCGCCAAGTTATTATACTCTATGTATTTATCTACAGCTTGGTTAGTAAAGTCTCTGCCAACATCATCAAATGTATTAAACCCTGAAACCTTTTGCTGAAAATCATCAAAGTTTAATTTATTATCTTTCTGCCACTCCTTAATGTCATTATCCTTACGTACTTTCTCCCTCTCTGCCCTAGCAGCGTTATTCTCCCTCTGTGTTGCGAATATTTGAGTTAACCCCTGTGCACTAGAGGCTAACCCATCATTCTTAGGAGGTTGTATATTTAAAAATGCTTCACCTATTCCTGTCATAATTACATACTAAAGTTATTACCAATTGTGTTAAAAATACTACCACCATAAATCTTATTAAAATCAGGAGCTGTTGGATTTTGTACGATCTGAGGAGCTGTAAAGTCAAATTGACTAAAATTACTACCTCCTGTCTGCTGACCATTCCCGGATTTAAAGATATTACCCATAGCACCTGCTGCCTGACCTGCTGCACCTACCCCGGAGGAAATATCACCCATACCTGAGTATTTCATATCCATCCCTGCACTGTATAAAGCCCCATATCCTTGTAGCTCCCTAGATTGTCTATTAGCTTTCATATCTCTAATCCTCTGTTCATCCTGAGCTTTAGCCATCTGAATTGCTTTATCCTGCTGATCTAAATCAACTGCGATATTCTGATTGACTTTATTTATGCCACTTTGAACATTATCAATACCACCTAATATATTCCTAGAGCCCCCAGTCCTAAGAGCGTCAACAATGCCTGATGCTGTCCTAGCGCTTTCCTCTCTCTGTAAGTCTGCTCCTGATGTACTTACCTGTGTATCCTTAAATGCATTCTCTAACTCATCCCATTTGAATTTATCCATTTCCTTCTGAGCCTGTTGTTGCATCTTTCGGCCTTGTTTATTCTTTTCGATGCCTCCGTATATAGAAGCTCCGACAGAAACTGCTGTTAATGCTGCTGTTGCTATCATATTATAAAATTTTTAAATAGTGATTAACGTCTTTGTCACCGAGGATGTAACCTTCATTTAACAAAGACTTTTGAACTTTTGGTAAAGGTGATGTAGTAAATACATACTTAAACCCTTCACTCTTAGCGTATTCTGAGGCAAATTTAAATAGTGCCTCTAATCCACCCTCATTATCCCCCTTATCAACAAAAGGACTTGCTACAGGGAATGCTGTCCAACAAATTTCTGAATCTGTTTTAAACAAAAATATTGCATGAGTCCAATATTTATCTGTATGTGTAATTAAACACTCTTTAGGTAGAAATGATAAAGGGAGAATAGGAAAATCCCTTTCTCCCCACCATTCAATAATTTCAGAATATACCTTTTCTGTAGGGTATACCTCAAATCTAAATTTGTTTTCTATATCCATTGTAATAAAATCTTATTGACAAAGATACAAAAATATTGTTAACTACGGAAAACTTTTTGATATCTCTGCATTAACAGCAAATAACTCTACTTTATCAACATCGGTATTTGTTAAATCAACTCGTATAGTATACCCCCTTAAATTACCTCCTTCAATCCTAGCATCTTTTACACCTAACAAAAAGTTTCCTACATTAATACCTACAGTGCTTGTTAGGACCAATGTAATAGCATTACCGTCAATATTTGATGAAACAATTTCACCTAAAACAGTCATACTGTCATTTGCTATAACATCCCCATTAGTGATAAAAGAACTGCCACCAAATAATGTTACAGTATTGCCTGTAATATTAGATACTGTCCCTATACCATAAGCCGACTTTGAATCAAGTTGATTAGGGTTTTCGTCTCGCCTTACATAAGCATGCCAAATTCCTTCTTTAACAACGAACTCTGATGTTTGTATTGTACTTTCCTTAAAGTCTCCTAAATCCCTAACGTATGCCTTTAATTTAACACCCCACGGTTTGTTACCCTCTAATGAAATATTCTTTAACTCTTTTATTGTTGATGGAGTTTGATTAACCATAACAGATAATTTTGAGTCATACTGAACACCGTAGAAGTTATTCCTTGGTACATTATCTGAATTGTGCTTAAACAAATCCCCATTACTAAATGAGTAAAATTCATTATTCATACCTAACATTAAGTCAGGAAAAAAAGAGTGGAACGAAGTCCACCCTTTAATTGTTTCATTGTATGACACCGTCATAACCTCTTTATTCTCAGTCATATTAATAATCGTATTGGAAAATTATATATAAATATTTTTTATCAAATGTAGGCATTATAAAATCCCCAAACTGAGCAGGTGATCCTTGCGAGTCTAGAGCAATACCTAAAGGAATTTCAATTGCTGTATTTAATATATTTGGCATATCTGATTCAGTATACTGAATATCAGTCAATAACCAAAAAGCTTTACCAATAATATCCATACCTTTAAAACCTTTCATGATCTTAATAGTTGACCCTGATTTAGGAACCCTGTTAACACCCTCTACACCTGTTAATGTTTCAAAAACCTGCCCATCTAATTCAAATGAGCCGCTATGCTCAATAGGTTGACCAATTACACCCGATAAACCCCAATTAGACCAAGTATCATACTGATATCTATGTGTTATATCATTACCTTTGAATATAGCTGTAACAACGTTTCTTTTATTATCAATAGGACATACAGTAGACATATCTAAATCTGTACCAACAAAAGGAGCTATAACAGTTATCTTTGCTAAAGATAAGTCCGTATTTGGTTGCGGGTTTCTTGGGTTTAATCTTGTTTTGTTAAAACTGAAATTACCAACTCCTCCGCTAACTACCGGACTGTAGCCCATAGTAATAAGATCATCATTATACTCAGATGAACCATAGAACCCTGTTTCATAAACATCGTTACCAACGTCAACTGTAAACTTAATAGGTTTTTCATTTGTCATAAAACTAAATGATGCTTCACCTTCACCAACCCCATAATTAACATTTATCTCCTTCAAACCTGAGAAATTTTTCTCTACAAACCTTGTTCCACAACCTATCTCAGTTGGTGGGTTTATTGGGTCTTTTGAATCGTAGAAATAATACTCATCGTAATGTGGGTCATAACCTCCTTTCTTAGCTGTGAAATCCTCATTCCTAAACTTATTTTTAAAGAATTGAGCCATTCCATTTACTACCTCATTAATACCATCTCCGGCTAACCTCATAATAGCTCCTCTCTTAGCATCTGAAAAGTAAATATTAAACCCATCAAACACAAAGCTCTCCGGATGATTACTAATACCATACTCCCCCAAATAGGGAATCTGCCTGCCTAAAACCCTATTGATTGATGTGACATTACTTGTTCCGTCTGCATTCATCAATAAATCTTTCTCATAAAGAACCTTTGAAATCTTATCCTCCTGTAAAACAAGTACATCATTATCTCTAGCAAATATTTTCTGAATAGACCCGTACTTCTTACTAATATCATCTTTAAAGTTAGCTCTTGATAAGTTAAATTCATTTAGTCCATTAATATTGGTACTGTCATTATAAGGCTCTCCATAAGTTAAGTCAGCAAACCTTCGAACCTCTTTATATCTCTCAACAGATGTAGCAGAAGGCCTCAAATCAATATTCAACCACTTAGCATTGTTAACATCTTTGTATCTATAACTCTCAGCTCCATTTCCTTGCACATAACAATTAAATGAATCCATATCTACCAATGCGGGTGTACTATTAGTTTGATTTGAAGCATTACCCATATGCAGACCGTTAACAACTTTAAAAGTTTGCTCAGTTTCATAATAAATTTCACTTGTTGTATCTAATGGCTCTGTTTCAAATATTACATCACCTTCGGAGAAAAAAACCTCCCACCTCATTGAGGTATAAATATTTCTAGAGTTAGTACCCTTTCTCCACGGCACAACCCAAAACCCGTCTCCGTTAGGTGTAAAGTCCCATCCTGAATACCTGTTAAATGCATCTGCCTGACCTGCTCCCTGACCCCCAATATTTGGGCCGATATCATCAACTCCATTCCAAAGATAATCTTTACCAAACTGTCCTAAGTTTTGTACTTCCGCTTCAAACCATTGTTGTACACTATCATAGTCTGTCTGTACCCGATATCGTTTATCAAACTCATGTTCAAACTCAATCTTACCAAAAGCCTCTACTTTAATGTTAATCCTAATCCTAGAGCCTGACTTTAATTTATAAGGAACAAAAGTGCCATTTACATACTGTCCGAATTGAGGGTTAGTAAAACATCTTGATGGATATCTAAGACCTTGACTGCCTAAAAATAACCTTGATGTAGAGGCATCAAAATTCATATTAAACCCAATAGGTTTTATTTTCATATACAAGCCTTGTTCCTCAACAATCTCATTACCGTCAACATCATAATTAACCTCTATAAAGTTTCTTGGTTTAACACTAACCTCTAAAACTCTAACTTTAATTAAGTTTGATACAAAACCACTTAAATCTGATTTAACAATCAATGTATCACCCTCTTTGACCTTATCTTTGTTAGCTCCCTCTAACAAAACCCATCTATAAATACCCTCCTGATAAAATACGTTTGCATATATAGTTTGGTATTCTCCTTTGTTTTGTTTAACTACAAGCTTATATGTATCAGCCCACATAGGTGCTAAATGATTCAGTCTAACCCTTAACTTATTCTGATTGATAGATAAGTCCTGTGGAATATAGATCGTGTTCGTAATGTCCGTTAAAACGGTTGTTTTACGAGCGTAGTTATCTCTGTAAACAATTCCTACCTCATAACTCCTATTTGACTTCATAGAGGAGTCAACAGCTACATTTTTAAAATACAAAGTTGAAGTACCTCTAAATCCCCATCTGAAAGTTTCATCATGAGTTTGGTTATCGTTAGGGTCACTTGGTGTATCATCTATTGTGTAAGTCAATGAAGGACTGCCAATTGTTACAGTACTCCCTGTCACACCAACAATTGAAAAAGGTGTAAGTACCGGGACGTTTGAGTTAGCAGGTGGCGTAGCTGTATAATCCTGAATAAATTTGTTAGATAAAATATCAGTTATAAACAACTGAAAATCTGTATCACTTATTAAGTCAGCAGCTCCTGTATAGTCTCGGTTCAAGATAAAATCTACATCACCTTGAAATACACCTGTAATATCAATCTGTTCCAACTCTAATGAGAAGTTTAACCTTGTGTCAGTTTTTAGTTCAATATTTGTTAAATCAAAATTTAAGTTAAATCTATCAGGTGATATTGTTAAAGGTATTTGAGTTCCTTGTATACTTTTAGTAACTACTGATACATCATAGTCCAAATTAATGTCCTCCCCATACATATTGATTAGGTTATAACCTTCAACATAATTACCCATCATTAATCTGTTAACAACATAATCTAAAGCTTTTGCTTTACGAGGAACATTATCAAACTGCCTAGAAATTTCATCTGACGGTAATGTAGTATAGATTTTACTATTTGAGAAAACAAATTGCTTTTCTACATCATTATCCCAATTCTGCTCAACCTTCTTAAACCTTTCAATCATGAAAATAGTATTTGAGTTTGATTCTTTAAAAACTAACTCAATATCTGTAACTCTCCTACTCCCGGTGTTGAATGTTAACCTAACAGCGTTGAAGTTATTAACCATACCCATATTTTCCATAGTCTGATAATCTAAATCAAACTTCTTAGGTGAGAATGCATAGTTTGTAAAAGAGGATAAAGCTGAATACTCGCCATCTAAATATTTATACCTATATGCGAATGAAACAAACTTATTCTCTAAATTGTTCTCTCTCGTAGATGCTGTAAAAGTCATCTGAGCTTTAGGGGCGAAAATAGGAGGTTTTTTAATGAGGTTAATATCCTCCTCCTCAAAACCATTAGGTGTAAATGTTTTACATCTTTCAATGTTGATACATCTTGGTTGATTCCGGTCATCAGTCCATGCCAGTAAATCTTTATTGAAATCATCATTGAACAATTTTACTATTCCGGTAACAAGGTAGTTAGGGTGAAGGTTCAAAACTCCTCCAACCCTAGTCGATTCAAGAATTGTAGTAAGTACGTTAGTCCTTGTGTTATACTCCATTAACAAATCCTTTTCCTCAGAATAGATTAACCAATATAATTTACCATTCTTGCCATCACTTAATCCACCAATAGTTTTAGCATTCTTTAACTGCATATTGGTAAGTCTTTCATTACCCCTATTATTCTCTGCAACTCCTGCTGAGTCGGAGTCTGTTGTAACAATCCTTACATTCTCAGCGTGTAATATCTGACCATCAGGAAGCAGGCGTTCGTCTACCCCCTTGTTCATAGTACCCTGTATGAGTGTCTTTTTTACTTCCATATTAATCTATAAATAAAATATCTGAGTTTACATTAATAAGTAAAACATTCTCTCCCTCGTATTCCATTTCAACACCTGAGTGAAAAGGCAATGTTACATTATCTCCTACCTCAGTAACACCTAAGTTATCTTTATATTTAACAATAGCATTCTTTACATTAGATTCAATGTTTGTACTTAATATTAACCCACCTTTTGTTACTTCCTCTCTTTTAGAAACAACTACCATAGCGTTCCCATTTAACATTTTTTTAATCATATCCTATTTGTTTTATTTCTTAACCCACTTGTTAGCTGATTTAAAGGCTTGCATAAAATCTGCCAACCTTATAGGGTTCATTTTACGCTTTAACAATCTTAGATCATTATAATACTCCTTACGAGCTAAAGCCTTTTCACCCATAGGTATATTTCGTCTTTGTTTAATCAGTTCATAATATATGAAACTCCTTAAACAAGAATCTGCGAATTTATGTATTTTAATATTTCTTTCATCCTGAGCATCCGTACCAATGTATAAGCCGTCTGAGATATACTCCAAAACAATCTCCCTTGATTTAACATTAGAACTAAATCTAATGAACCCACGCTCTGTATCAATATTAAAACTTCCATTTGGATAATCATTTGAAAAATCTTTATTTGGTCTAAAATGACTGTTGTATCCATGATAATGATCATCACAACAAATTTCGTATTTCTTATAGCCTAGTCCGTTACCTTGTTGTCCTCCATCATCCTCAAATTCATACCCTTCATTATCTAACAAAATACCTCCTACATTATCCTGTAAATACCTCCTAGCCATAGAAAGATTTTTGTTACTGGCCATAGGGTGTAATATACCGTCTGAGTCTACCCAAGATACACGGACATAATTAACATAATCTTGTGGTAGAACAATCATTAAGTTATCACTTAAAGTTAATTGTTGTCCTCTTATTTGATGCATGGCACTAGCAAACAACTCCCTAATACCTCTTTTAGCCTGTATAATTATCTTATCCCTCCCGACTCTCGATGTATAGTCATCGTCATCCCTTAGAGATAAGTAATCATTAACAACTTTCTCTAAAGTGATAAATTGATAACCTCCCCAAAGCTCTTCCTGCTCGTAGTATTCCGGATTGCTATTCTTATTCATTATCTTTTATTTTCTGTTTATCTTTCAAATTCTCTGCTATTTCAACAACGTTGTTTTCCCTTATAACAATCCCAATCTGAGAAAGCATTGATATAACAATGTTTGCAAACTCTGACTCATGCAATTCAAAGTCCTGATAAGAACCATTTGACATATCAAACACCTCTTTACCTAATATAACTCTATAAGTCCAATTAGGGTCTTTAGGCTTTCTTAAATACCTTACCCTTACCTGAGGTATTGTTGGGGGATATACCTTTAAAATACCTTCACCTAAAGTATACACAGGGAATACTGTAGAGGGTGCTGCATCAGATTTTAACATCCTACCTATTTTAGAATTATCAACCTCGGATACAACCACATCCTCAATCATTGTTCCGGGTAGATCAAACAAAGATGTTACACCGTCATCCTCTATAAACCTTAAATCTCTTGGTAAAGGAACTTCACCATTTAGATTAACTACCATATCAGCAGATGATACAAACCTAGATAATTTTTGTTTTATAACTAAATCCAAATTAGCATACCCACTGTTTATAGCTCCTCTGTTACCTTTATTCTTTGCGAAATTATAATCTGAAAAGTAATTACTTAAAATTCTTTCCTGAGCTTGTTTAGCAAGTAAGTTAAGTTCTGTAGGGGTTAAATACCCGTTATTTTCCTTATTTACCAATGCTTGAACAACCCTGTAAACTTGATCTATCATAAGCCTTTTATTTTATCTTTTATTTGGTTAACGTAACCTTTATACTCCTCAATCTGATCAGGTGTGTAGTGATACTCTTTACCTAAGTCTTCTAAAAACTCATCAGTTAAATTGCTTATCAATTTATGTTTGCACCCGATACAAACTATTTCATTACCAACATATGTTACCGTAGCAACTGACCCAACAAAGTGAATGTTTTCATTTAACAAAGTATTTTTAGGGACAATATTATCCTCCCCTATTGTTATACCATCTTTTATAACAGAGTTTTCACCAATTACAGCTCCTGTTTTGATATAACAATTCATGCCTAACTCAACGTTAGCCTGTAACTTAACCTCAGACTCTAAAGTTGTATTTTGTTGAATGACAACTCCGTCACCAATTACACAACCTTTACCAATTGATACATCCCTATTTATTTCAACTTCATCACCTATTTCCACATGATCATCAATAGAAATATTATATTCTTTAAACTCTCCTTTCAACTGTTTAATATCGTAATACCCAATAGTTTGACCCTCTATGTAAATCGTTTTAGTCATAATTTGTTTATTTTATTTAATGCAAATATACGAAAAAACCCCCTACTAACAAATAGGGGGTTAAAAATATTTTAAAAATATTATAGTTTAAGTCTTTTTTCGATCTCAGCAAACACTAAAATACCGTCATTACTTGCAAGGAACTCAGCAAAATATTCTACTGCATCCATACCAAATGGAGCAGCAATAATCTCCTTATTACCTTTGGCCCAAAGGATTGATCTACCATTAGCTGATCTTTTGATAATTCCTTCTTGAATAGCCTTCAATGTGGTGTACGTTCTAAGTGTACCTAAATCGTCAAATATATTTACGTCCAAAGTATCTCCATCAACAAAGTACATTGGGTCGTCATTTATGTGGAAGTATATAACTCTTTTTAACTCGTTAATATTCATACCTGCAACAGCCGTTAAAGAGTTTTCTAATACAGATGCTACCATTTCTAAGTAAAACACTCCGTCATCCTCTAATGCCTTAATTCTTACCGCTTCTCTGATCTTAGAAATTAATTCCTCCTCTTGAACAATATCATCAGCCTCTTTAGCATAATCAACAGCTTCAAAGATAATTCCTCCATGCTCTGCATTAGAAGGGTGGATATCTAAGAAATCCTGAGTTACTGTTTTAAACTTAGAAACTTCTAAGTTACCTTTTTCAAAAACAATCTCCTCAACAACTGCATGTTCTGATTGCTCATCAACATAAATAGATAATTCGTTAGGGCAGTGTCTAATTGCTCTCTGCTTTTGTAGTTTCTCATCAAATACTGTAAGTTTTTTATTCCTACCAACTTTGATCATACATGAGGCACCTTTAGAACCTTCTGTAAGCCTGTACATTTTATCTACTCTCTTTACTTTAGGTTGTGATTTAATAGGTTTTTCTACAATTTCGATTGTTTCAGGAACTTCCAAGATTGACTGTTCGAAAATTTCAGGTTGTGTTGTATTAGATTGTTTTTGTGTATTAATTGGTCTTGCCATTGTATTATATTTTATTAAGTTAAAAATTAGGGGTCTGATTTAACAGACCCCTAGTTATATATTTATTATTCCCCTTCGAATACCATAAAGTTGTTAGCCCCCGCCGTCTTAAGTAATCTTTCAGACAAGTGATTAACATGCATTGCATCCTGATCGTCAGTGTAAACACCTCCAACAGAACCTGTAATCCAAGTTTTGTACTTTCTGTTCTCAGCTCCGGAAGCTCTATACTTCATTTCTAAGAACGGAGTTGTGATCTTAGTCCCATCACCACCGCCATTGTACTCTCCTTCGTAAACTTCTTTTGTTCCGATTGGGATTAGTAAACCTCTAATTTTACCTGCTTTAGCAGCTACAGCACCCATTAGAGTTGGGTCATTCAACAATTTCCAGTCTGTCTTGTGGAAGTTATAAGTTCCTCTAGTGAAGGACTTAAATCCTAAGTTAACAGCCATGTTTTTGTCGTTGTTGAAGATACCGTAAGAGATACCACCGTCATAACCTGCGTTAAGCTTTCCAAGCATATTGTCAATTGCTAAGGACTGATCTCTATCAACATAGAACATGTAATCTTGAATCTTACCCTGTGCATCGAATCTCTTAAGAATAGCGTCCCAATCTTCAAGTGTATCAGCTACACCCTCGAATCTGTTACCTCTAGTTCTGATTGCTTCAATAAGACCCTCAGTACCTTTGAATCCGTTTTGGTTAGCAACAGACCCCGGTTCAGCAACCTCCGCTAAGATCATTGCTAATTCCAATTTGTCCTCCCAACGTCTTCGAGTATCAGCCTCAGAAAGCATGTACCATAACCATCCGTCTTTTGTCTTAACCCATCCGATCTGAGTAGCGTCAGAACCTGAAACAGAGAACTTCTCTTTCATGATAATAGGAGTGTTAGATAAAACAGTTAAGTCTGTATCTAAAGAACCCTGCATACCAAAAGTACCTTTCTTAAATTCAGAACCGTAAGACCATGCGGTAATACCCGTTGTTCCTAGTCCGGTGAATGCGATATTTTTATAAGGAGCTACAGTGAAAGTATCCTCAGTTACTGCTGTAATAATACCTTGTCTCTTAACGTTTGCGTCAGACAAATAAACAGTTTCATTTACTCGGAAAACATGACCCGCTTGGGTAAATACCATTCCCGCTCTTGTAACTGATTTGTCATATACTGTATGTAATCTACCTTCCTCAGTCCAAATAGTCTTGTCAGAGGCCATTGCGCTCTCATTACCAAGCATGTACAACATACCACTGATAGACTGATTACCAAACTTCTTGGCCATGTCTGCATGAACATCCGGTAAATACTGACTAGAGTAGTCAAAGATAGAAATATAGTTAGATTGAACCTGAGTCTTAGTTGCACTCGGTCTAACCTGATAATTTGGGGTGTTTGATAATGCCATAATATAAAATTTTTATTGTTACTATTTAAACCTAATTTTGTTATTTGTTAGACCAAACATTCTGTCTAACCCCTCAACAATGGGCGCATTTGTATCAACTACCTGAGACCTATTTGGTTCAGTTAGATTGACATTATTTGTTGTTTTTAATACTTCGTCCTTACCTGCACTTAAACCTTGTTCAAATACTATTTTCATAATGTCATCAAAATGCTTAATCTTTAATGAATCCTCAGCAACTGCTTTAAAATTCATACCTCCATCAGCATTCCTCCAATGAGGCATCGTGTTAATGAAGTCAGGTAATTCTTTTTTAGTTTGTTCGGATACGTTGTAATCAATTGATAAAGTATCGGATAGTTTTAAACTAACCTTACCAAGATCAAAAGATGCTTGCTTTACATTATTGCTATACTCTAAGACTGCCTGCGATTGCCCTGCTTGGCTTTCTTTATATTGTCTAGCTAACTCTAAATCAGACTTTTGTTCCTCTGATAAACCAAATCCCTCACTCGGTTTCCCTAAGTCAGATTTTAGTTCATTTAACAAAGTCCTACCGTCATGTGCAAACTTTTTAATCTCAATATTCTTTGATCTAATCTCTTGTGGGGTATCCTCATCCTCATCAGGGATGAACTTACTTAACTCAGAATCAATCTCGTCAGGAGTTAACATTGGATATTTTAGTTGTAGGCTTTCCCTTACAACATCAATGTCACTCATTTCATCATAATTCTTTTGGTACTTAGCCCAATCCTCTAAAGGACGCCCCGTTTTATTTCTCCATTCAACAAGGTTTTTCAAATAAGGATCTGAATCAAGTGGGTTAACAGATTGCGGAATTAAATCATCTAATGTCTTAACTTCTTTTCCTAGTTTACCACTTAGGTAGTTAAATACACTGTCGTCATTAATCTCTGCTGTAACCTGTGTCTGCACTGGGACTGTAACAACCTCCTGCTCAACTTTCTCGTTAGATGTGTTCGCTTCTACCCCTGATTCTACTACAGGGATAACTACTGGTTCTGTAACAACAGTCTCCGGAGTAGTTGTAGACTCTATATTTTCAAGAACCTCCAATACAGGAGGCTCATTATTACCTTGATCAGTATTACTGAAATCCTTATCACTAATGTCAAAGTCATAATTAGGCTCTTGGCCATTAGACTTAAACCCTTCGATTGTTTGATTTGTTCCTATCATAATATTTAATTAAATTCCTTTGTCGTTTTCTGTACTGCAAATATAGCAAAAAAATTCATACCCTATTTTTAGCCAACCACTGGTTCGAACCCTTCCATACTTACTCCACCCTCAATATTATCAACTCCACTTTCAAACACTGGTACATTGTCTATATCGAGGTCATCAGGTGCTGAGAAATCTATAGGACTTCCGTTGTTATGTCTTTGTTCTATCATCTTAGATGCATCAGTATTCTGCTTATTCTGTCTTGCATCTTTCTTGTCCTCCTTCAACTTATTTGCATAAACTGTAGCCTCAGACTCTATACCCCTCATAACTAAGTTATATTGGTATTCCCTTTCCATCAAAACTAATTTAGCCTCTTTCTCTTCGTTTATCTTTCTTGATGCAGCTTCGGCTTCTGCCTGAACTAAAGCTAACTTAGCCTGACTCTCAGCCTGTATTTTATCCATAGCAGATTGAGCAGCCGTTTGAGCAGATTGTATTTGAGCCTCCGTTTGAATCTTAGCCATTTTCTCCTGCTGCTCATTTTTCATTTTCTCCCGCTTAACTCTCCTTACCTTTATCAGCTCATTAGCTAACTTTATATTGCTAATACCTCTGATATCAATAATATCATCAAGAGTTATACTACCTTCTGATAAAGCAATTTGTATATTCTGCTCTAATTGTTGTTTGGCATCTGTATCAGGCTTTAATTCAATTAATACACCCATATCATGTAAATGATAATTTTTAATTGAGTCAAGAATCTCCACACCCAAAGCTCCAATAGCATTTATATAAACTTCTTTAAGTTCAGAATACATGAAAATATCCTTTAGCCTTAACGATACACCTAATCCAACTCTTTTGGAGATACTTAGTGACGCATCTAAAATATGTCTTGTTGCTGTGTTTGAGTTTAAAGCTAACTGCTGCTGAACTCCTACAAGCATTTTAGGGTTTGGTGTACTGGCGTCAGCTCCTTCCGGAACTCCGATCGCATCCCTTAACAAATTAAGATAATGGTTATACATTCCGGTTAACCTCTCTAATCCCTGAACAACCCCATTGTTTAACTCTTGGAATGGGACTTTAGAGTAATTAAAATTTCCTTCTGCATCACGTCCCGAACCAAAAATATTACCTGTCTCATTGTACATCTTAATATTATCCATTGGAGTTAAGAATGTACCATCACCCATATCAATTTCGTTTAACCCATCAATATCAATGAATATACCATTAGGTCTAACTTTAGCAATCATTTGTTGAATCTTAATATGTATTTGCTGCATCTGATCAACATACGGAATTATTCTCTCAACAGTACTCTTAGTCCTGTTTTGATAAAGTTCAGGAGAATAAAGTGAATAATTAGGCTGAGTCATATTTAACAATCCTTCTGGCCTAATCATATTCTCGCTCATCTTGTAGTTAATCAGCTCACCACAACCAAGAATCAAAATACCTTCATACCATACATCAATGTTTCTCTTAACAGCGTCATACTCTTTGGCGTACTCACCTTTAGTAAATGTGGACTCCCTTTGTTTCATAATATACCCACCATTCTTACTAAACTTCTTTTTATAAGTTAGTGTGTTGGTTGATCTAAAGTTGAAGTCCATAATATCAACCATGTAACCGCTAACATCCCTGTTACCATTATCATCACCAAATTCATTTGTTTCACCATTATTCCTAGCAAATGAAGCTGAATTTCTTGCAATAGCTACCAACTCCTCTTGTGTAAATGCTCTATCGGATATACGCTTTAATTCGTTGATTGTTATCCTACGAACTTCACCATAGTAGTAACAATCCCTATAATCCCTATGACGAGGATAAGAATAAACAAGGTTTGCCGGGTCTACGTAATCGACAACAATCCCTTTAGAGGGGTCTGTCTTTTGTTTAACTGCACCAATACCTAAAACTGTTATATCCTCAATAACTCTTTGCTGAGTCTCCTCATAGTCATTCAAGCCTAAAGTAAATTTAATAGCCTCCTCAGTGGCTATCTCAATAGCGGGTTTATACTTCAGCTGCATAAATAAATCAATCTCCTCTTTACTCTCAGGATAAGACTCATAATCATCAGGAAACACATTTACCCCTAAGTCCTGTAAAGCTTGTTTCATCATAGGCTTACCTACAACAAAACGCTCCATGTTCTTTTTGTAATTATTCTTTAAATCGGTAGAGAATTTGTCCGTAGCCTCTGCTTTAATCTCAAAAAGTCTCTCAGACATTTGGTTAACGATCAACTTAACAAACTTTGGAATTATTTGCAACGGTCTCCAATCAAAGTTAGTATAACTTGTGTCCTCCGGAGAAATCATATCCTTATAAATTTTTGTGTCCTGTTCACCACGAGCGTATAGCCTTAGACTATGAAACTTATCTCTATTACTTTGATAAGTACAATCACCTCCACTCGGCCTGTGAAACCATTCAGATTCTATAGCTCTTGCCATAGCCAAGCCAAATTCCGGAGTTGACTTAATCTCATCCGGAACGCTATGACTAGGAAAACCCATACTACCCTCAATTTGGTATCCTTTATCTTCCATTATTATAATTTTTTAGTGTCCCTATATTACCTTTATTGTTGTATCTTTTTACAAAGGTAATCTTTTTTACAGCACGCTCTTTTTTATCTCCTTTATACTTCTCGGTTGAGCAGGCCATAATAGCTAATCCACTTGAAATTGTTGCATCAAACTTGGTCCGTTTTGCTGAATCAAATTTTAACCAATCCTTTAAAGTTTCTTGGAAAACCATTTTACCCATTTCACCCTCCTCTCTTATTTCAGGATTTATACTCACACCAACATAATTCTCAATCCATGAACCAATCTTATTTTTATGTGAATCTAAAATATCTTTAGATGACATTGTTTGTCCTCCATATTCCTTTTCATTAGGGTTCAACTGAGACTCATGCTTATCAAGTCGGTTCATTGAAAAAGGTCTATAACCTCTATTCCTCATGTGACGTAACAAGTCAATTCTGTTTGATTCAACAAGTATTGGTGACCCGTAATACCGGATGACCTTAATAACGTCCTCAAAGAAAATAGTCTCATCAGGCGGTCTAGCTATATACTCAACAACAAAATCATTACAAGGCACTCCGTCCTCTGAACCATCGGGGAACATTAAAGTTTTACCATGAATAGCTCCTTTAGAACCTTCACCATTAGTAGCCTTAATTGAGAATGGGTCACAACCAAATCTAACCATGTCTTTATTAAGTGGATAGAATTTATCCCCAACCTTCTTAACTGCGTTTGCTAAATGATGTAATCCATTAGCAATTGAAGGAAGCCACTTAACTCTGAACCTACCATTAGGATTAGGATAAAAACCTACATCACCATCTTTCTCATTAACCCATTCGAAATTACCTGTCATGTATAAATCCTCCTCATCTATCCACTCATTATGGTCAATTTGATCTTGAAGCTTAGTAGCATTAAACTCACAGTTACTAGATTCATCCCGTAACATATGATCCAAAGTACGAGGGTAAGTCCTAAGCTGCTCATTATAAGCTTTATCACCTTGTCTCTTTTTCTGTGCCTCTGTAGCAATTAAGAACTCAATAGAGCCTAAAACAATCTCCTCTCCTTTAACATTAAGTGTACCAACTGGTGGACGTTCTGTATGACATTTACCATACATGTCTGTAAACTCCTCCATGTTCAATTGAGCCGGGAGGAAGTGAAAATAAAGGCCTGTAGTAGTCTTACCTGTTATCTCATCTCTATCTACTATTTGGCTATTCTTAATCAACTCAATACCTTGTGAACCACCTTTAGCATGTGACCCCATTGTTGAGCCTGCAAACATTGTCCCAATAGGAGTCCCATTGTTAGGCATCATTGTAGGTGCAATCTGACCTAAGTGAGTAATAACATCGTTTGGTCTTTCAATCTTGAAAGCTTCATCTAACAAATACCCATTCAACTTAATGGAGTCATAAGAGCCATCAGAGGTAGAACGCCAGTCAATAACTGTATTTAGATAATCTGTTACATTACCTTTTTTCTTTTTCTTAGCCTCTTTAGAGTTATCTGCCGGAGCTGAGAATGTGAACCCTGATGTTGTATCCTCCTTACCTTGTATAATAGGTTTAAACCAAAATGGTAAAGCCCTAATACCATAAGCCAACTTCATGAATGCCTCAGAACTATCCGCACCTGTTTTTGACATCATACCAAACTTAGCATTCTTCCTACTAGTGGCCCAGTTTGCAAGTACACCAAGAATACAATATGTAAAACCTGTACGTCTTGATTTACCAAATAACTGACCTAAACATCTTGGGTCAACTATACAAGCCTGTATGTGGTAAAACATATCTCTCTGAGCTTCCCTGTAAGCCATATAATCACCGTCATCTAGCATTTGGAAATACTTTAATGTAAAGTACATATGACCTGTCATATAAGTAGGTACACCGTTATTCATAAACCAAACTCCCTCTACACGCCTTTTAAATTCCTTCTTTATAAAGTCACTGAATGAATCAACACCCTCTAATGAAATATCAGGTAGTTCCTCTCGCCTCCAATATTGCTCTTCTTTTGGTAGATCACTGAACAAAATATCTTTCTTATTCTTTGGCACAGCCGGAAGAATTATTTCTAAGTCTGTAAGGACTATTGTTTCACCCTCAGTACCATAAGGACAAATCTTAACTGAACCCTTTTTAAGTGGTGTTTTCCAAAGCTTCTTTACATCAAAGAACTCTCCATTAGCAAACCTCTCAGGATACCCTAATTTAAAATCTTGTTCAACCAAACTTAACTGATTGTTCTCAATCTTTTCTTTAAGTTCCCTTACATTATTATCCATATCCATAATGGCTATCAATATCAAAGGTTTTGCTTTGGTTGCATTATGGTGCTTATGTACCTCTAATGCATCATAATCAATTTCATGTGCTAAAGCATTACGCAAGAATTTAATTGACTTATCACCTGCTGTAGCTAGCTTTTCAAGAAATTCCTTTACTTTGACTTTACTTGGGGCGTTAGGTGAAGCCATCCAAGTGGTTAATATTTTCTTTGCTGAATCAAACGAAGTAGTTTTTGAATTGATTATCTGTTGCATCTTATCAGGCTCTAACAAAGCTGAATCCTCCTCAAATACTTTCGCTGCTCGTATATTCTTAAAATTTATTGTCTTAGTTGTAGGAACATACTTTGCTCCTTCTTTTATATTGAATGAGATATCTAAAGACGAGTCATTAACTATTTTTATAACTCCTGCTATCTTACCGCCACTCTTTAGATCGGCTTGGATATTATAGCCTGAGTAACTTTTATACTCAGACTCGTCTTTAATTTTATAATCTAATTCTATATCATAATTAAGCCCCTCTAAAACTGTGTTCAACCCGGACTCAATTTGTGCGCTTAAATTTATCATAGTATTATATTTTGTTATATTTCCACTTAAATCCTCCTGCTGTATTCCTGTCACCTATACATACAGAGTAAATATTACCTTGCCTTACACCTGTTATCCTATAAGCATCTGCTAAAGAATCATACATACTTAACATAATTCCTTTTAAGTCAAATTGTATAACACATTTACTATTAGATTCCCCTATTTTACTCTTAGTATATTCACTGTGTTTATATCCAATTCTAGGTTTTCTAGGCTTATAATTATCAATTAACATACGTCTATATTCATCTGTTATGACCCTAGATGTAGCACCATCACCACCATCTGTCATATTACAAAGTATGCCTGTATTATTGTCAATCCTACCATAACTTTTTATTAAAAATATTTCTATCTTTTTTGCTTCATCAAGACTGATATCTTTACATATTATATCAACTTTTAGTCCGTATTTAGCATAGTACCTTTTCCAAATATTACTTCTACCCCATTTATTATACGCCCTCTTTTCATTTTTACTAATACCAACATAGTATATACTATTATCTGTAAGTTTTTTATGTATATAAACTAATGCCATACTACTCAAATTTACCTAAAATATCTTTAAATGACATTTTGTATAATAACTCACCTTCTATACAAAACTCATATTCACTATCATTTGAAAACAAAATTTTATCTCCTTTAACAAACCCGTAGTCATCTAACAGCTTGTTCCCATACTTAATGTACCCTATGTTTCGAACCATGCCGTTATGAGCTGCTGTACTATCTATAATATGTAAAGAACTTTTTATGCCTTCGTGTACGATTGGTTTTACAAAAACAAAAGGCGCTAAAGCCTCCCAATACTCGTCAGGTCTTTTATACATGAAAATTTCTGTAAGTGGAACAAAATACTGATTCTCTTTTAAGTGGTAATTACTCCTAATCAACTCACCTTTAACCCCATTCCTTAACCTACAAATGTTGTGATGCATAATAATATAATCCCCCTCTTTTAAAGGAGTAAAGGCAGGAGCTGAAATAATTCTTGCCTTTCTATTAATATGCTCAATGCTTTCTATAGTTGTGTTTACTGTCAGTTTTAGACCTCCTGCAACTTCAACCTCATTGATGTATGATTCATCAACCTCTACAATAACATATCCGTGTGTCCTCATACTATTCAAAGTCTATGTTAAATTCAACTACTACCGGAACATTGATCAGTGTTTTCCATAAAACAACTGAATGCTCATCTTTGATATAAATATTATATCCTGTTGAACCCCTAGAGAATAGTTCGTTGTCTTGTGTTATTGAAACTATCTCATAAACTTTACCACTTAAGTTGGACTTACTACCTACTTGGTAGTGCATCATTGATGCAGGGTGTCCGTTACCCACTGAAATTTTTCTGATTGTTGCCATTCTTTTTAATTTAAATTGTTATACAAAAATAGTATTTTTATTGGTACGTCAGAAATTGTAAGATAAACCAAATCCTGCGTAGTAACCTAATGATGCTTTTTTAGTTTCAAAATTAGGTACAACTACACCTGTTCCTGTTTGTGCTGAGAAGGTTAATTTACGTTTTATTTTCTTTGGCTCTAATGCATAATTAAACTCCCTAGAATTGTTTACAGTAAACCTTCCTGTAGGGTCGTAAAACTTTAATGAATCAACCTTACCTGACTTTACAACACTTGTTAAGTTGACGTTACCTTTATATACCATATCGCTGCCATCTGTGACTTTACCATTACCCACGATATTACCTTTATTATCACGGGACTCGTAATAACGAACCATTCTATTGCTCTCATCCCTTTCCTCTTTTACTAATTTTAATGAATCTATAAACGTAGCGTTAATCTTATTTATAGATTTTATATCTTTCTCTTTAATCTTTAAAATCTTAGTAATAGTATCATTTATGTATGCCTTGCTAAATCCTGCCTCGTAAGGCGTTTTTGTATCAGGCGTACTCACCTTTATCTGAACCCCTCCACCATCTTTTAATTTAACTTTGGTTGTGTTTGGGTCAACAATAACAGGTTTTATAATCGTCTCCGGCTTGTAGTTATAATGATATAACAAAGCCCCTATAAACAAAAATGTTGGGAGAACCCATTTCCAATTCCCCCAAACAAATTTTCTAACCATTAATAGTTGTATCATCTATTTTATTTAGTAATTTAACTTTGACTTTCTCTAAAACTTCCTTAGAAAAAATTGTTGTGAACCAAGTTAACCCAGTTCCAAAACTTAAACTAAGCCCAAAATGCTCAACAACCATAGGTATAAGAAATATTGCTATGGATGCCCCTATCAAGACCTCTAAAAAAAGAGAAGTCCATGACTTTTGCTTACTCCTGATAAACTTAATCAAGCTAGCCGTTAAAGCTGCTGATAAGTAAAATCCTAGTTTATAAAATTCTCCGTCTTTGTCTATCATGGTTAGTCGATTAAAAGTTCATACTTTTCTACAATTTTAGCGACCTGCTTGGCCAACTCTTCTTTATACTTCTTATAAGCCTCTATATCAGACTTGTTAGAAATAAATCCAATCTCCAATAAAGCAACAATTCCTTCTTTCCTCATCAGACCTAACCTACCTCTATGAGAATCTGCCTCAGTAATAACACCACGATTCTTGATACATAAAGTATTAGATGTAGTATTTACCAATTCTTTTGCAAAATTCCTACTATTCTGAGAAGGTGTACCTGATATAATTGCTGTAGAACCTGTAGCTGTTAGGGAAGCTGCTGCATCAAAATGAAATTCTAATACAACAGAACCACTACCCGGTTTAATCCTACCTAAGTATTGTGCTAAAGTCTCATCATCACGATCTGAAATTACTTTCAATCCCAATTTAAGACATTCAGCAATTACTAAATCTCTAAATTCAACAGTTAAATCTGCCTCTCTGTATCCGTTACCCACTGCTCCGGGGTCTACTTTAACTCCTTTAGGGTTGTGCCCTGCACTAATAAAACACGCCATATTAAATTTTTTAATTATCCTTTGCAAATATACAAAAAATAGGAACACCGTAAAAACACGGTGTTCCCTTATGTGATTATGTAACTTGTTGATTTGATGCCACATCACCATCCAATTTAGCATTTAACTGTCTCTTATTAGAGTTTGCTAATATAACTAAACTGTTATACTTTGTTTTTAAATCATTAACCAATGCTATAGCCGTAGGTAAGTCTGTTGCATCTGCTACAGTTGATTGTACTGCATCATCTGCAATTACTTTAGGTACTTGCACGGTTTGATTTACCAAACCTCTTAAAGAAGGTGTAGCGTTAGCTAATAAGTTTCTCCATCCTACCCATACTCCACCACTTCTAGTGTTAAAGTAAAACTGTGCTCCGGTATTAGGAACAAAGATATGAACAATAGTCCCATTTGAACACCTGAAAACCATTAAGTTACCACTAGATGCTATAGGTAAATTAGTTGATGCTGCATTAATACCATAATTACCTGTAGTTATTATAGTAGCAACATCAACCGTCTGTAACGAAGGAACAGCAGGATAAGTAGCTATAACAGCTCCATTTTGTTGATATGATTTAGAGTTAACCAAATCAGCATCAACGTTTATTCTTAGTCCCCTATAGTTTGTTACATTATAAGGAGTCATACTAAGGTATGTTGCTTCATATCCTCCCCACATAGGGTCACACCAATCTACTTGAATATTATATGAAGAATCTAGGTTATCATCTGCTGTAGATGACCATAATGGATTGTATATACCAAACTTAACAAAAGGTGTATTCTTACCCGGGTCATACCAACAGTTAGGACCTGTAGAATCAACTAACAATTCGTCATTTCTCCAAAGTTGTAGCTTACCACTATTAGTCCAACTAAATTCTGCTTTTATAATTATCTTATCCCAACTACCTAAATTTACAGGACCTAAATCCCACTTCTTATACTTAATTGTAGGCCTTACATTTATACCACCATCACCTGATAAATCACCTGTAGTACCTCTAGTATTATTCCTACTCTCTAAAACCAAATGACCATCCCTAACGTATAAAGCAACACAAGGTTCTCTACCTACTGGCGTGTCTTCCGGTAACATTTGAATAACAATGAAACTGTTACCTTTAGCAACTTTTAAAGTCTCAGGAAGCCTTAACATACCACTAAACCATCTTACATTAGTTACCCCTTGTATTGGTGTAACAGGCGATACAGTACTTAGCTCTGATCTTTGAGGTACGTTAACTTGTCCCGGTCTTAATCTAAACCTTAAAAACTGCCTTGTACTATTAGGAATAGTCTCAGCCGTTATACCATCAGTCTCTCCTGTTGTTCTTGTTCCCCAACCAAAAGTAAGAGGAGTAGCATAATTAGTCTCCCTATAAACTCCTGTCCTAGTTATAACAGGTGTTGTATCAGGTATCTCCTGTAAAGCTATGTTTAATTTTTGATCATTTTTTATAGGGAATACTGCTTTACCTTCCGGTTTATCATAAACATTTAACCAAGATATACTCTCTGACCATTGATCATAGTTATAAGAGTTTTTAACTACGTTTGGAGATACAATAGTATTTAACGCATCCTTTAAATAGTTTATAACACTACCTGTTGACTTCCTTTCATAATCTGTTGTAGGGATTACAACAGAGTTTTGATAATCTTGTCTTACTTGTAGTTGATACCTTAGTCTACTTACTTTAACAACCCTTATCAAGTCTCTATCCAAACTACCTACAAGAGGCTGTGGAGGCTCAGACAAGTGTAAGTAAGCTTCATCAATTTTATAAAACTCTCTCCATCCGGCAACAATGAAATTAAATTTAACACTCTTAAGAGGCCTTTGACCATATGAAGGCCTATCAGTGTTAACCCTTATTGTTAAAGGCTCTTGAAGCTCATGAACATTTATAGTACCTTTAATGTTGACATAATCCCTAAACTCTAAAGTAGAAGTGTCTAAGTTTGTATCCCCTCTCTCAGGACATGTTACATCATAAACAACTCTCCAACTAGTGTCAGCCAAAGGCAATGTAGATTGTTTAGTAACCGTAAACTCTGAGACTAGTTTTATATCTAATACATCTACAACCTCAAACCCCTCAGTATTAGTGGTAGGGTTTGCTATCTTGAACACAACAGGTTTTGGTATGTCACCTTTTGTTAAATACCCCTGTACCTCAACGCTTTCATAAACACCCATCTTAAGCATAAGGATCTCATAAGGTGCTAAGTCTCTTAATGCCTGCATGTTGTCTTTTATTAGATTTTTAGAATCTAATTCATCAAAAGTCCTCTTATAGAAAATACCGTCTTTCTTTACAAATACAGTAGGGTCTCTCTTAGAATCATCCATAGGTGTACCATCGTACCATGTAGTTGTTTCCCTATATGTAACGCCAACTCCTGACGTTTTATCTATTAACTGTAAAATATCATCTGCTACACTCATATTAAATATCAAATATATCGTTATACATTAAAATAGCTGTACCGCTATCACCTTTTTCTCCTTTTAATGATGCTAAATAGTCATCAACTGTACCTACGTTACCATCAGATAGCCAAACCTCATAGGCTGATTTACCTTCTTTACCCGTACCAAAAAACTCTTTAAGCCCATCTAAACTGTAATTAACGGTTTTGCCATTATTGTCAGTATCAGAGCCTATAACAATTCCGCCATCATAATTTGTTGATACCGGGTAAATACTTGTTTTATTTATTCTTGCCATACTATTTTATTTTTCTGTTACTAAAATATCTATATTAGCTCCTACAACATTACTGTATGTTGGTAACAAACCTAATACATCATTCCTAGTCTGAACTAAGAAACTACAGCCTGTAGTAGATGAAGATGTTATCATTATTACAGTCCTTGCTGTACCACCAATAACTTGAAACTGTACATTTGGTGTAACTGCAAATGGTGTAGTGTATGTTATTGTATAAACCCCACTAGCATTACTAACACCTGAGTAAGGCTCTTGTCTTTTAACAGCGGGGTATGAAATGATAAAATTAGGATAAGTACCTGTAATATTTATTCCACCTGAACCTGTTAAACTTACAGCCTGATCAGGTGCAGAGTTTGTTATAACTCCTGTAGTAGCATTGTAGTTAATACCTACTCCGGCCGAGTTACTTGCTCTAGCTCTTGTATCAGTATAGTACAAATTACCTGACTCCGGAACTACACTCGTGTTTAATGTAACAAACGTTTTATCACCCCTCCAATACTGGCCTGTAGAACCTGCTGCTATAACACCCTCTTTAGTACCTAACCCTGTAGTTAATGCTGCTGTAGTAGAATAATTTAACAATGTTGTTGTTAAAGATGACCCTGTGACATAACCACTATCATTTGTAAAACTAGATACACTTGTAGGGAATGTTGCATATGTACCATCACCTTTAGTATATTGTGTAGACAAACCTGTGAAAGAATATATAACAGGTTTACCTGTTACATCAACCCACTTAATCTCCGGAAGTGTTGTTAAGAATCCGGAAGGATTACCTACCAAAGGATAAGCATCTGTTATACCATATCCACTTAAACTCGTAGGCCTATCAATCAAACTATTAAATGCAATATTCCAAGTCCTGTTTACCGAAAGATCATAAGTAACACCATTTATAGTTAAAGTCCTCATATTTGTTACAGGAACATATCCTAACAAAGGCTGCCATAAACTATTACCTGTAGTCTGTATAAATGTATCTAAACCTGTTATTTGATTAGTACCAAACCTAATATCACCTACAATATATTTCCTTATTATTCCATCAGGCGCAGGGTCAGCACCTAAAAAGAAAGGAGGATTTGCAACCGATACCGGAACATTTTGAGCGTTATTTACTTTACTAGCTGATTGGCTATAACATACTGTTGATACAACAATTGCTATAAATATACATATTTTGTTTATCATATAATTACTACGTAGTTTTCAGTGTTATCTAGTAAAATTGTTTTACTTCCGTTTGGTAAAGTAATTGAGGAAGACAAAGTACCACCATCCCAAATTATTGATCCGTCATCAGTTGTACTTTTTATAGTGCATTCATTACCTGAAGTATTAACAATGATTATAATTTTACCCGGGTCAACTGCTACAGATGGTAATTGAATAGTATTAGCACCTACCTTTAATGTAACCATTATAACATTTTTATCCGCAACCAAATTATAAGAACCAGTTGTAATAAAGTTATTCTGAAACCCTGCTATCATAAGGTAATCCAACATACCTTGTGTCATATTTTTCGCTACTGATGCGTTATACACTGGGTCAGTTTCCTCAGTAATCCCACCACTGACCCCCTTAAAACCCAATACTACACTTAAAGTAGTTGCTAAAGCTTTAATGTCTGTTGTAACAGCTCCATTTACCGTGTATGAATTAGGTAATTGTGGTTGTACAATCGGGTCTTGATTATGTATATTCCTAATCCCAATCAACTTATTTGAATCTTTATCTTGGGAGTAGTGTAACTCATACATACCTTTTCTGTATTGTAATGTATCAGCCTCAAACAAGGTCTCATTACTTCCATCTTTAATAATGCTCATAGTATTTATTTTTGTATATTTGCAAATATACGAATAATTTAAATACAAAAATATGGCAGCAAAAAGCAAGAGTGCGAAGTATTACGCATCAAACCCCGAAGCAAGGGCAAAAAAGGCAGCTTATGATACTAAGCTAAACAGGAGACCTGAACAAGTTAAAAAGAGGACAGAGTCAAATGCTAAGAGAGCTGAGGCTACAAAGAGGGGTCAGGATATTAGAGGAAAGGATTACAATCATGGAACTAATAGTTTTGTTAAATCATCTATTAACAGAGGAGCTAAAACAGGTACAGCAGGTGATAGGAATGCAAGAGGTGGAGGTAAGAAGAACAAGTAATGAGCAACTCTAAGAATATGTCTAACCTATGTAAACTTAAATACCATTATGTATATCAAACAAAAAATACAGTTAATGGTAAAACTTACATAGGTAGACACTCTACAAATAACCTATTAGACGGATATGTAGGTAGTGGTAAATTATTAAGGAGGTCTATAAATAAATATGGTAAAGACAAATTTATATGTATTATATTAATGTTTTTTGATACATATCAGGAATCTGTAGACGAGGAAAAGTGGTTAGTTACAAAAATATACTGTGAAGATAAAAATAACTATAATATCGTTGAAGGCGGTTCAAACCCTATAATGTATGGCTCTAATAATCCATCTTGGAAAGGTGGAATATCAAAGGATGTTAACTACAGGATAAAAGGAGCCTATTGTTTTAAAGGTGAAAATAACCCTAGATTTGGGTATAGGTATTCAACAGATGAAAAAACTAACATGATGTTATTACAAAAATGTAGTAGTTTTTATGCGGATGGAGTTTACTTCAACTCTTTAAGAGAGTTTATGAAAATTACAAAAAGATCAAGAGACTTTGCTAAACTAAGAATAATAAGCGATAAGTACCCAAGATGGTACTATAGCAAAAAGGGGACTACTATTTAGTAATCCCCTTTTATTTTATCTATTAACTGCCTCATTCATCCTCCTGATCATATCCATATAAGTCTTAGCATTTCCGGTATCGGCATTAATAGCCATTTTGTTAGATCGGTCACTCACCGGAATCTTTTCAGTCCCTGTACAAAACTTATGCATCTTAGCACACATCATTTTACCTTTGTTGGATAAAGTATACAAAGGCGAATCTTTTCCTGTCTTATCTCTCCACTTCAAAAACCAACCTTCCTTAACAAACCTATAAAAATGTAATGATGACTGAATGTCATACAACTTAACAGCACTCCTAGCCTGCTGCATTGAAAATACACCTTGTCCGTATAAATATAGCATAACTTCTACCTCAGACCTTGTTAAATCATAATTCTCCATAGCCCACTTAAAAACCACTTTTATATTAGTAAGGAAGTCATACTGTATATTTGAGACGAAACGTGATTTTTCAGGCTGTTCCTTAACCCTGACGTAATTGTACACGCCTTTGTGTTTTACTGATTTCTTAACTCTACTCATATTAGATTTAATTTAAATAAAAATGGGGTCTATGATATTACTCACAAACCCCTTAGCTTAAGCTTTTTTACCTTTCGGCTTTTCATCTACCAAAACCTCTCCCTTTACAACAAGTGTATTTGTTTCATCGTCTACCAATTTCTTACCTGCATCATCAGGCAATTCAAAAGTTTCTAACTCCGGAGCTGACCTTGCAAAACTTGGTCTATCCTGCGGATTTATTGTACCTTGCTTACTTACAAATACTGCTGTATACTCACCTGTAGCAATTGCAGTTGTAAATGTAAACGTATAGGCAAACCTATGTGTAGTACCTGTAAATACAGCAGGTACGGCCGTAACATCTGCTACCGATGTTGGGTCATAAAGATACCTTTTCTCCAATGCTTCAATTCCACCTAATAAGGCTTTTAAAGCGTCTACACTACACGTCCCTGTCAATGTTAATTCTACGTCTCTCATAATATAAATATTTATTAATTACTTTGCAAATATACAAAAAAGTCAGGTACAGTATTTTGATCTTTATCGTATTTAACAGTTTGCATTTTAAGCCCTGCCCTATTTGATCTATACTATACCTGACACTATTAACTAAACCTTCTCAAAATCCTTGAAACCTGAGTCTTACTAAACTCCCCTCCATTAGGAGCTTTAAACCCTGACTCATTTAATTTTGTTGCTATGTATTCAAGTGTAAATCCTGAATCCCTTAAAACTTTCATAAAGGCATATGACTTCTTAGTTTCAGGGTTGTTATCAGCTTTATCCTTTATAGACTTAACAGCTTTTAACCTTGCTTCGTCTGTAAGGTTTTGAGGATTACCCAGTGATGTAACAACCTTCCCACTTTTAGAAATGTGAACCTCGCCTCTCTTTAATTTGATCTTAATGGACTTCAAAGCAACTTTTGTTCGTTCGGATAACATCTTTGCCTCTTGTTGTGCTAATACAGCCATCAAACCAATTGTTAAGTGATTTGCTTCCGGCATATCAACACACTTAAACTTAACTCCTGCATCCATCAGCGTGTAGATAAAAGCAACATCCCTTGATAATCTATCTAATTTAGCTATCAAAAGTGTAGCCCCTGTTTCTTTTACTTTAGCTAACCCCTTCATCAAAGAGGGGCGGTCATCCTTCCTACCTGACTCTATGTCTGTATAAGTCTTGATCAAATCCCCTCCCGTTGAAGATATATATTGTTCAACCGATCTTTGCTGTGCCGTTAGTCCTAGCCCTGACTGCCCCTGGCCTTTTGTTGATACTCTGTAATAAGCTACGTAATTTTCCATTTAATTTTTATTTCTTTTGACAAATATATGAAAATTATTTAATGTAGCAAATTTATTTGAGAATAAAACATCGTAAACTGCCCATATTCTAAATGACCAGATAAGTTTTCTGTTTTTAAATTTCATAATTAAAGGATTTCAAATATTAAAGTTTTACCTGGGTTGAAGGTTTGGTTTGTTTTACCTAAAAGTAAATTTCCCCATTGTTAAGCCTTTGCTTATGTCTATTATAAGCAGCTGTAAATTTTGGCATTTTATTCATTTTGATTTAATTTTCAACAAAGATATGTAAAATATTTGAATCTGAAAAGTGCTGTATATACATTTAATAAATGTTTAACACTTGCCGTCAATTTAACAAAGTGTCTTATATAGTTATTAATTCATTAAACAATGTTATAAATCATTATCAATACACTAAAATTACCCAAAACCCAAAATCAAGACGATTTTACCCAAACCAAAAAAATTATATTTCATGTAACAAGTTGGTTTACAAGTGTAAAATTTATTTCTAATGTATTATATTTTTACTTATATTATAAATATTAAATATATATATACAAGTATATATATACAAAAGATTATTTTAAAATAATATTATAGTATATTATTTGTAATAGATTATTAGGTGAATATAGTTATTTAAGAATATTCTTGTTTGAATACTATTTAAGTAATTGATTAAGGTAATTGATTAAGGTAAGATATTACTTGAATAAACTAGGTGGATTAAACTTTAGAATATTATTGATAAATAAAACACTTAGTATTAGAGATTATAAATTAAACTCTGTTTAATAAAACAAATAATAATTATTATAAGATCATATTCTTTCGCTGCTTTTTCGAGGCTGTTTTAGCCCACCAAACAATTTTGTCCGATTGTGGAGTCTATAAGCTCGATTGTTGAGTGTGCATTTGTTTGGGTGTATGATGTTTTGTTTGGTGAAGTTTGTTTAGTGAACCAACATTGCCGTACAGGCTCAGAAGTGGGTCAAAAATCAATTAAGGGTAGGTTGTTGGTATGATTGGTTGTCTATGTGTGTTTTAGTGGATTTTTGATGTACGTATAGAGGTTTAAGCATTTAAGTTGGGTTAAACTGAGGAATAAAACTGTTTAATGAAATTTTGGTAGATGATTTTAACCCTATAAAGACGCGACTGATTTTAAGGTATCAAAAATCGATTGTAATGTGTATTGGAATATGAATATACCAGTGAGGTGGGTTGAGTTAATTTTTGGTGGGTATATGAGTCTGTGAGAGTGTGTGAGGTGAATAGGTTTGGTGCAGGATTTGGTGGAGTTGTGTTTTGGGTTGAATTTTGGAATTTGTTTGGTGAGGTGATTATACTATGACGAAAGTATCCTATTTTTGTTAAAATTTGTTAATATTTATGTGTAATATTTTGGTTACAGTTTTGTTTTGGAGTTGGCGTGGAGCTGTGAACCCGCATGAATACTGCATTTTTACTCATTTAACAAAATTTGTTTAATGTACTGAATTTTCAAAAAATTGAGTCTATCAGAGGGTTTGGGGTATTGGGGTGTATATTCCGGTCGGGAGCGAAGGGGAAAACGCAACTTTTTCGATGGGGTGGGGCTCTTATTTCACAAATTACTGTCCAAATTTTTGGACTTTTTATAGGTCAATAATCTACTCAATCATATAACAAGCTACCGATTAACGTGTTGAAATACAGTAGAATTAATGATTTGTTACAACACCATGTGCCGGGGAAAAGTTACATATCTTAAACGAACGTATAAATCATATCATTCGGGGTATTAAATGAAAGTAGACAAGTCTGTCTGTTTTGGGGCTCAATTCCGGGTAGTGTAGCCATTCAAACAAAAATTGTTAGTTGAGTCTAACAATCTGTCTAACATTTTATCCACAAGTTACTAACAAGTTATCCACATAAATAATATTGGTTAACGATCAGCTTATACATATAGACAGACTTGTCTACCATAAATTATTATCCTTCATTCTAAACAACTTACAAATTATTTTACTCAAACACTTGCACAATCCAAATTAAACACATAAATTTGTCACAGATATAACAAACCAAATATCTACAACCATTATGAAAAACATTACAGTCAAAGACCTTGTGTCAAAAAACAAACCACAAATCGAAAACAAGACGTCAAAAAACAACCCTATCAAACAGCGTAAGCAGAACAACTCCAAACGTCCTAAGCCACGCAAGTAATTGTTAAATGAACCTGAGCAAGTTTTAAAACTGCTTTCTTTAAACAATGAACCTTAACCAACAATAACAAACCAAACATTATGAGACAAACTAGATTCAGAATAACATACAACGATGACATAAAGGCCTATCTACTGGACAAGCAAGGTAATCTATTAACAAGTATATATGATAGCGGATACACACGCATATCACAGGTTAAACAAGCGTTGTTAAACAAATGCTGCAATCCACCTAAAGGTGTAGATATTACAATATCTAACGTAGAAAAATATACGTACTACACAACCCGATAGTCACTATCATAAAAATAATATACCTGAAAATCAATCATTTAACAAAATACTCAAAAATAATTATCAAAAACCTTGCGGGTTAAATTTTAATTATATAAATTTGTACTCAGATAACAACAAAACAAACAAAAACAAACATCATGCAACTAATAGGTAAAGGGTCATTTACAAAAGTTTACAAACTATCTGATAAAAAAGTTTTAGTAAAATCTATATGCTACGCCAAAGAGTGCTTAAGTGATTTAGGTAAAGTTAACTACTTCCCTCAATATAAAAGGATTGGTGATAGAGAATATACTTGTGAATATTACCCAAAAGTAACATCATTAAAAACCTCACTACAACCTAAATATTATGAAATTTACAAAGATTTAGTAAATGTTTTTGCTTCAATAAAATATGATGGTAAAGACTATAACAACTACTTTGCAGTATCTGAGGCTTTTCAAAATATAAAAAACAAGTCTGTTAAAAATATATTATTAGAAGTTTTGGAAGATATGTCAAATTATGGGAGTGATGTTAAGTTTGAAATATCACCAAGGAATGTTGCAGTAAAGAACGGCAAATTAATATTGTTAGATGTTTTCTTCTTTGCCTCTCAACTACGTGACGTTAGGAAAAATGGGTTGAATTTAACAAACAACAATGAAACAATTTAAAATAAACCTTACCAACAATAACAAACCAAACATTATGAAACCATTACACCCAACACTAGCAGAAGTAGAAGCGATTGCAAAAGAACAAGGTTTAAAAGTATTTACCTTTGAAACAAGATCAAATATAGTAGAACAAATATTCATCACAGATGGTACAAACATTGGTACATGTTCAGTTGAATATGGTTTACCAAGATTCGGCACAGTCCACAAACCAATTAAAGGAAGTGGAATAGGTACGGGGTTCGGTGACGTAGAATTTGATCACATTGAGGAAGGTATTGTTAACTGTATGAAATTCGCACCTTCATGGGTTGGTTTCAAGGACAGCGCAAAAGTAATTAAATACAAAGACGCTGACGAGTATATTAACAAAGAAACAATACTAAAATATTATTATTATATATAGCCACGAAACAAAAACCACACATTAACCCCGGAACAAATATTCCTTACAATCACAATCTTATTAATTACTTTATTCTACATTGTTATATCACAACCAACTAAACACGAGGTTAATAACTATAACAAAACAACTATAACAAAACAACAATAACAAATACAAACTTCGAATACTATGACTAACGAACAAATATTAAACAAACCAATATCAAAAATAACCAACATGAAAAAGCCAGTTAGATTCACACTAATCCACAAAGGAACCAAAGAGATCAAAGATTTCGTAAGTTACCGAAGCACACCGATACAATCAGATCTATTTGAATGGGTTAAATTCAACAATACGAATTCGGCTTATATACAGATGTGGGACGCTTACGAAGATATGAGATACAAGGCACGCATTAGACTTTACAACTATGTGAAGTATACCAAGAACGGCCTAGGAATACCGAGATATCAACCATACAAAGGAACTCAAATAGGAATAACAATACCAATACTAAATTAAAAAATAAGTTAACCGGATATGTAACAAGAGTTATAAGACGTAAGGCCGATTTAAAACAATAATTTAGAAATTTATTAACATGAATCCCACATTTATAGTATCAGAAGCCCGTGAGGTGTTTGTATATGGTAACAAAACATACAAACAACAAGGATTGTTAAATGACAACACACTAATAGTTAAAGTCATAAAACCAACTAAAGACCGGAATAAAACATTATTATCGAGCCCAACTACAACAATAACATTATATTATAACCAATGCCAGGACTAAACCACGGAACAAGATACAAACGTCAACACAGCGAATCCTCCCCACAATCAGAAGGGGGTTATTACTCCGCATTATCCCGTAAATGGGTTGTTAGGGTGTTTAATAAAGGTAATCCATACCAATATTATAGATCACTATCACAATCACCCACAGAAGCCGGAGCAAATCAATTGTTTAATGATTATAAAAATAAATGTTAAATAAACCTTGCACAGTAAATTTATTATACATACATTTGTCCAACAAAACAAAACAATATTATGAAAGCATTTAACAACGAACAACAACTTAAAAACGAATTATTACTAAACCTTAAGCAGCATCAGGAACTGGACGATTTCGTTAGGGGTAAGTGGCTTACTACTGATAAAAACCATCTAGGAGAATTTAAAGGCTGTTTTTACGGATGCACTATGCAAACAAGTAAAAACCCTATAGAAAAGTTTTCTGAAAAATATAACATTGACTTATGGTATTGCTATTTAACAGAAAAAATATTTGAAGGCTTACCTGAGCAGGAGGCTAGTGCATTTCCTTACCAGTCTATTGAAAAAATACCACTAGGGTTTGATTTTAATAAATTTAAATCAGATTTCTTTAAAGCAAACCTAACAAAACAAAAAGAATGGATTAAGGATATAGGTGTATTAAAAGTTTTAGATGAGTGTATAGTTTTATTTGATAAACAATTTAATGAAATTGATGTAACAGCAGCACGGTCAGCAGCACGGTCAGCAGAGTCAGCAGCAGAGTCAGCACGGTCAGCAGAGTCAGCATGGTCAGCAGAGTCAGCAGCACGGTCAGCAGCACGGTCAGCAGAGTCAGCAGCAGAGTCAGCAGCAGAGTCAGCAGCAGAGTCAGCATGGTCAGCAGCAGAGTCAGCAGCAGAGTCAGCATGGTCATCAGCACGGTCAGCAGAGTCAGCAGAGTCAGCAGCAGAGTCAGCAGCACGGTCAGCAGCACGGTCAGCAGCACGGTCAGCACACTTCATATGGATGAGGGATTTAATTTTAAGGTTATTAGATTTAAACAACTAGTACAATTTTAATATATAATAAAAATAAAAACATACAGGTACACCAATGGAACAGCAAAACACACCTTTAGTTATTAACGGCCTACCAATACATAGTTTAATGTCTTTAGTAGATGAAATAGAAGCAACTGGTAAGGTAGTTTTTATATTCAGAGCAACCGTAGAAATTAGAGAGAGGATTGATAGAGACTCAAAATTAATTGCTAACTCATGGACTCAGAGAACTAAAATAGAGGCACTTAGAGAGGCGTTAACAATGTATGATGAAAAATTTTCAAAAATACTTACTAAAAAATTTGGTCGGTAAAATATTTTTCCGACCTTTGACATAACAAAAATAAAACAAAAATAAAACAAAATGGAACTTAAAACCTATTACGCCTACAATAAAGTAACTTGGGATAGAGTAAAAATTGAAGCCTCAACTTTAGATGAAGCAAAAAGAAAATTCAAAGCATCCGGAGGAGATTTAAAAACACACAACGTAGTACCACCTGTTAAAAAGGACAAAGTTTATAATGAAATGAGTTTTGCACAGTTTGAGCGTAACGAATTTAAAAACAGGTTATGATTGAGTTAATAGAATTAGAGAATGGGGATTTAGAGGTGAGAGTTGTTAATAGAAAACAATTTCTGACCCTCTTAGCAAACCACGTTGATAATACAACGACATTATTCGACTTACTTGTTTCATCAGCTTATATAGGCAACGGGTATGAGGTATTGGTAAATGAATCACTCCCGACAATAGGGTTTGGGGCTTCATATGACGATGATATGAATTTTGTAGGGTATTATGATGAATGGGTAGGAGAAAACTGTTTTATGACTGAATTAAAGAAGTATAATTATGTAACATTTTTTAAAATTAAGTAAGATGGATATTAAAGTAATAAAATTAAGCCCCGATGAAATTAATTATAATAAAATACAATTATTAATTTCAGATGCGTTAATAGTGTTAACTAATGGTAAGCACGGCCACGATTTTTTCGAAGGTACTGTAATAGATTCAAATAAGGGTACAACTTATAAAATAGGTAGATTTTATAAAGATTGGAGCAAATCAGCATTTAAACTATTCTCCGGAGAAATAACAATTAAACAATAATAAAATAATCAATATCATGAATACATTTAGAATTATATCAAAAGAAAAACAGGAAATACAAAACTCTATTAAATTAATGGATTTGTTAGGTTTAAATTATGAAAAAGGCATTCGCATAAACTTAAAGAGCCAAGTTTCAAACGGTAACATAGGTGAGCAAAAAGAGGTTAGAATTTATTATGTATCTACAAAAGGTAGTGAAGGTAAGGGTAAAACATACTACAATTATGAATCTTTTAAAAAGTCTTTAAAGATAGTACCTGATTTTTCTATTAAACTAGGTTCTGTAGGAGAAGCTAAAAGGGTTTTAGGCTTGTTAAAAGATGTTTTTATCTTAGATAAAGATTGGAATGACTTTATAGTTGATGAGTGTATACCAAAAAGTAAAGATGAAAAAGATTTAAAAATATCCTATGGAGTTGAAGATGGAGGAAAAATATCATTATTTACAGTAAACACTTCACATGATAATGAGTACGATTCATTCGAACAATGGGAGGAGGAATTTTTACCTCATTTTGACCACATACTCCCACCAATCAAAAGAAAAGGATTTAATATAAATAAAGAAGATATGTACATTGCAGCCGGTATTTATCATAGGGATTTACAGAATAAATGGAATAAGTTTGCTATTAATTATGCAAACAATACTGATGGTATAAGTAATCATGACACCAAATTAGCAAGTAGGCTATACTTAGAGTTTACGCACGAGGAGTTAGCAATATTTATGGTTAATAATTTAAAAACAAACAATGGATAAAGATAATTGTTATATCGCATTTGCAGTACTTTACTTCGGGTTTTACGTAGGTATAATTGTTAAATCAAAATTAAATAAAAATGGAAATAATTAATTTAGCAGAGGCTTCGATAAAAGTAATAGTATACTTAGCTGGGTTTTTGGCAGCGTTATCATTTATAATAATTGTTACATCTGAGGCAGCTTACAGGATAAGAGAATCTTTTAAAAGGTTCAAGATAGAGGAAAAAGAGGAGTATAAACCAATGAATGATTTTGAGGACTATGAGTAAGTATAAAGTAACAATTTGCCCCACGAGAATTTTTAATAAATAATTTAATTTAAATAACAAAAGAAAATGGATAAATTATCATACACAAAAAAAAAAAAAAAAAAAAAAAAAAAAAAAAAAAAAAAAAAAATAAAAAAAAAATTTTTAAAAAAAAAAAAAAAATAAAAAATAAAAAAAAAAAAAAAAAAAAAAAAA